>Ga0193738_1000038_pt1 | contig 88040 bp, 79 predicted proteins | sample L2a1metaG_FD_144927 | JGI IMG/M metagenome (GOLD analysis project Ga0193738, IMG submission 144927) | Soil microbial communities from a riparian zone of the East river system, Colorado, United States - L2a1 | ecosystem: Environmental > Terrestrial > Soil > Riparian zone | place: USA: East River... | reverse complement strand
AATACGGCGGGCAATGCGGGAGTAGCTCAGTTGGTAGAGCATCAGCTTCCCAAGCTGAGGGTCGCGAGTTCGAGCCTCGTTTCCCGCTCAGAATTATTTGGAGATTTAGTGATTTAGAGATTTGGTGAATTGACGTGTTCATACCAGATCTCTAGATATCTACAAACCATTGAATTTAAAGTACACTTCATATGGATACCAATGCACTGGACCGTAATATTATTATGACAATTGACAGGCTTACCATCCCGTCGTGGGATGAAAATACATCACCAAACTGTCCTTCCTTTCAAAAGATCGTGGAAGAGTTTGAGACACTCGATGAACGAAAAAGGGTAACAGCTCGAATGCTTGAGCTTAAGGACATGAATGTGCTTTCATTTTACAGAACAGATCCTATAATAGTATCAATAACGGGAGAGATGCCCGATAGTCTTGATGCCCAGTCTAACCAGGCCATTGCGGAATGGAGGCGACGTTTTTATCCTTGGAAAGGCAATCCCGGTAAAGAATCTGCTGGCTCCTGACAAAAGCTTAACGGGGCAACAAAATACATTAATCGTAACTACATTGACTGAGAAATGCAAACAATACTCGGGGCAGGGGGCGCAATCGGCAATGAGCTGGCAAAGGCATTAACTGCATATACACCAGACATAAGGATCGTGAGCCGCAGTCCGAAAAAAGTAAATGAGGGAGATATTCTTTTTAAAGCAGACCTGAAAAATCAGGAAGAAGTTAACAACGCCCTGAAGAACTCGGAAGTAGCCTATCTAACCGCCGGTCTTCCCTATGACCTTAAAGTCTGGCAAAAGAGTTGGCCGATGATCATGCAGAATGTCATAAACGCATGTGTCGCTAACAACTGTCGCCTGGTCTTCTTTGACAACATCTATTTGTACAGCGCGCAAAATCTCAATCCAATCAAGGAAACGAACACAGTAGATCCGCCAAGTAAAAAAGGAAAGGTTAGAAATGAAATTGTACAAATGATTTGGCGGGCCGTTGAACAAAAAAAATTGCAGGCACTGATCGCAAGGTGCGCGGATTATTATGGACCATCGATTCAAAATACAAGTCTTCTCACTGAAACAGTTATTAAACCGTTAAGCACTGGTGCCACAGCTAACTGGCTCATTAGCGACAAACACAAGCACTCTTTTACTTATATCGCCGATGCAGGAAAAGCAACAGCACTTCTTGGCAACACTGCTAACGCTTTTGGGGAGACCTGGCATTTGCCCACGGCAAAAGACCCTTTGACAGGAAAAGAGTGGGTTGAATTGTTCGCTCGTGAAATGGGAGTAAAACCCAAATACCGCGTTGTTAATAAAACGATGGTCAGGTTAATCGGCTTGTTTGTTCCGGCCATGAGAGAATCTGTTGAGATGCTTTATCAATACGACAAAGATTACGTCTTTGATAGCGATAAATTTGAACAACGGTTTTCGTCGAAACCAACACCATATCTTGAAGGCATAAAGCAAATTATTCAAACTGACTATAGAAAGTAGTTTTCATGTATTCCAAGTTTTTTCTGCTTTGAGTCGATTTCACTTCCTGCAATTGCTTATTGATGCTGTTATTCATTTTAACTTGGGCTCATGTTGACTCTTTTTCATCAAGCATCTCACCATGGTGACAAGGTAGCTATCCGGGAAGGAGATAAGACCTTCACGTATGCGGAGTTATTGCAAGAGTCGAAGCTGCTAGCCTCCACGTTGTTAAATGGAAAAACCGACCTGGCTGAGGCCCGTGTGGCTTTCCTGGTTGCTCCAGGCTTCAATTATGTTAAAACGCAATGGGCTATTTGGCAGGCCGGCGGCGTGGCTGTACCCATTTTTCTGCAGGCACCCGTTGCTTCCGTTCAATACGTGCTCGAAGACACCGCCGCAAAGATAATAGTGGTCTCCTCTGAGTACATTCCTACTGTGGCTACTTTGTGCAAGCAACTGGGAGTACAGATCATCACAGCAGAAGACAAACATACAAGGCTAGTGGCGTTGCCAGTTGTCGATGCGTCCCGGAAGGCTGTGATACTTTATACTAGCGGTACAACGAGTTTACCGAAAGGAGTGGTGACTACCCATCACAACATCGAAGCCCAGATCAGCACATTGGTGAAGGCGTGGGCCTGGAGTTCCGATGATCATACGTTGTGTGTATTGCCTTTGCATCATGTTCACGGTATCATCAATGTGATCGGGTGTTCGATGTGGGCGGGAGCGTGTTGCGAGTTCATCCCAAATTTTTCTGCAACTGAAGTTTTTAAGATTTTTAGCCGAGGGCAGGTAAATGTGTTCATGGCGGTGCCGACTATTTATTTCAAACTGATAACATGCTGGGAAACCATGAATGCAGACGAACAACAGCAAACGAAAGGAACGTTATTTGCCTTTCGGTTGATGGTGTGTGGTTCGGCTGCCCTGCCAGTGAGTGTGTTGCAAAAGTGGCAGACCATCAGTGGACATCGGCTGCTGGAGCGTTATGGGATGACGGAAATAGGTATGGGTCTTAGCAATCCGTATCATGGCGAACGTAAGGCCGGATGTGTGGGATTGCCTTTGGAGGGAGTTCAGGTGAGATTATGTGATGATGATAACAACCCTGTCCACGGTGAGCCTGGAGAAATTCAGGTGAAAGGCGATAATGTTTTTAGGGAATACTGGCAACGTCCGGAGGAGACAGCTGCTTCATTTACAACGGACGGATGGTTCCGCACAGGTGATGTTGCCGAAGTTGATACCGACGGGTATTACAAAATACTAGGCAGAAAATCCCAGGACATTATTAAGTCCGGGGGCTACAAAATTTCAGCGCTGGAAATTGAAGAAGTGTTGCGACAGCACCCTCTCGTGAAGGATGCAAGCGTAGTTGGATTGCCGGACGATGAGTGGGGCGAAATAATTGCTGCAGCGCTGGTGGCCGATGGTGCTATCGATGAAAGTGCATTGTCGAATTGGCTCCGCGAGCGTCTTTCGAAATACAAACTCCCGAGAAAGCTTTTAGTGGTGTCAGATTTTCCGCGAAACGCAATGGGAAAAGTGGTGAAGAATGATTTAAAAAACCTTTTTGCATAGTACATCAAACATATCGACGTATGACAATTTACGGACTTGGATTATTAGCAGCCTGTTATCTGGCCGGTCAGTTGATTGGCGAAGTGCTCGGCCGGCTGATCGGCATTGATGCGAATGTCGGAGGCGTTGGCTTCGCAATGATCTTGCTGATACTCGCTACCGACAAGCTTAACCGAAAAAACTTAATGCCTCCCGCAACGCAGCAAGGTGTTTTGTTTTGGACGGCTATGTACATACCCGTGATCGTCGCTATGTCGGCCACACAAAATGTGATTGGGGCATTTTCGGGAGGCCTCATGGCAATAGTAGCAGCCACCATTCCAACAGCTGCTATGTTTTTGTTGGTTCCGGTTTTGTCACGCATGCGTCAAAACAAAGAGAAGAAAATATGAGCAGCTGGCTCGAAAAGTTTTTTGTTCAGAATGGGTTGGTGGTGGCTTTCCTTGTGGTGGCTGTCATTATGCTGGTGTCGTCCTTTATTTCCCGTCGTATTACAAAAAAGAAAATTCCAGATTCCGCAGTGGCGATTGTTTTGGGCTTGATCCTGGCATACATCGGTGGAAGAATTGCCAGAGGAACTAAAGGTATTGCCGACGTTACTATGTTCTCCGGTTTTGGATTGATGGGTGGCGCAATGTTCCGTGATTTCGCCGTAGTCTCGACTGCAATGGGTGCCAGCTTTGATGAGCTCAGAAAATCAGGTTTGATTGGAGTGTTGTCTTTGTTAATTGGAGTGGGTGGTACATTTGCGTTAGGCGCGGTGTTGGCCGTGGCATTCGGTTACACCGACGCTAAAAGTATTACCACCATTGGTGCCGGAGCTTGCACGTTCATTGTCGGACCAATTACCGGGGCGGCTATTGGCGCAGAGTCGCATGTCATCGCTATCAGTATCGCAGCCGGTGTTCTTAAATCAATCCTGGTCACTATTGCGACACCGGCACTGGCAGGAAGCCTCGGCCTGAATAACCCTCAGGCGGCTATGGCCTACGGGGGCTTGATGGGAACAACCAGTGGTGTAACGGCTGGCCTGGCTGCCACCGATCCGAAACTGGTGCCCTATGGCGCTATGACGGCAACTTTCTATACGGGGTTGGGTTGTTTGCTTTGTCCTTCAGTGTTATACTATTTGGTCACGCTGGCGACGCGCTGAGCTCGTTCTTCTTTGCCATTCAACTAATCTTGTCTCCATAGTTTTGTGCTCACATGGCAATAGGCGTTGATTTATTCCCATGGTTATACTTGTGGGACTTTATTGACAAGCATTTAAAAGTTACCGATTGGCTGCACAAAACTCGGCCAGGGATAGAAGCGAAAAGCGACCGTGATTACTTGATTAAGAGATGATCAGGATTAGCTGTTATTGCAGACATTCCCTTCGTGCATCGGGAGCCCCGATAGAAATCGGGGCGGATAGCCCGGCCCGAAGGGGGCCGCAAAAAATCGACCGTGATTTACTGATTAAGAGATGACCAGGAGGAGATTGAATTGAAAAACAATCATGTCAATCTGCTAATCCGGTAAATCAAGGTTCAGGCTTTTACTTAGCCCATGGAAGTGCATTGACATTTTCACCAACCTTTTTTCCTTCTTGCTGCCCAACGTCGTTATCCTGTTGTGTATGAATGCCGCCCAGAAATCGACTATAGGCGCTTTCGTCGGCGGCGTCCCAGAACCCCTTGTAGTTTCGGCTCGGGTAAGTCAGATCCAAAAACCTTTCATCTTCATTTCTCCTGTCTTCATGCGAACGATCAGTGAATGGGAATGATTCGCCAAAAAGGTCGGTTAGTACACTGGCCGCTGCCGCAGAGTGAATAGAGTGTCCCGATGGAAATGCCGGAAACGGAGGTTCTGGCCAGTATTGTGTCCACGTGCTATCAATATATTTTTTTACGTAGGTGGAAGGTCTTTCATTGAAGTAAGAATACTTGATCTTCCAGCAGTGAATAAAAGCATCGGCAACGGCCATGCCTACACGCGCAAAGACCTCACTGGCTTTTACAATATTCACATTGCTGCTTTTTATGGCAATGGCTGCCAGGTTATAGGAATGTCCGGGTGGCGAAAATGTATCGCTTGGGTCATCGCCCCACCAGGCAGCAGTCTCTTTCTCCTCCAGGCTCAGCGTTTTGTTTTTTTCGTAGACGGTCTTATACAACTTATAGTAGTCCGAAGTTGGGTCGGTTGAAAAAGGAATGATGGCAGGTATAGGTAAATCCTTGTTGCCGTTTACAAACGTGCGATTATCGCCCCAGTGGGGATGCAAGGGATATGGACTAACGGTCTGGCCACTTAACGGTGGCGTCCAGTAAGACGGACCTTTAGGGAAAACAAAATTGGGGTCATAATTTCTCGCATAACCCTTGTCACCCCCATCGGTAAGCGACCAATTATAAATAGCCATCCCTATGGATTCTCCAAATTCCACGGAACGTTTTATGATGTCGGGATGGATGTTTTTAGCGTGTTCGGTATACACTGCATTTGACAACGAATCAATTCGCTCGTGAATAAACCGGTGGGAGTTCGCAGGTACCGGAAATAATAGTTTTAACAATGTATGCTGCGCGGCATCTAAGGACAAAATCCATTGATAGGATGCGTCAGCTTCAGCCATAGGAAGAATAAGCCCGCGCAATTGACCGCCCATGGAGCGATGACCGGAGTCGCCCGGAACAATTGATTCGTACATGGCTAAACCCAAGTAACCTAATGACCTCGACGAATAGGTTGGCGTATTAAAGGCTGAAAACCGGATGGTATACAAAGTCATATTGGCCCATTGCAAAGCCACATTTGCGGGTTCATGAGAAAGATCAGGTGGAGGCTGGTAAAAGACATTAGACTCTTCGACCCTGCAGGAAGCAATAGCCAGGCAAAGCAACATCCAGACGAATCTTCCAGACTTTCTAAAACCCGATCGATCGAATGCAAGCATATAATCTGGAGGCGTAATTTCCATGTTGTTTACTTTTCAAAATGGAGGTGGAATTCCATGAGTGATAACGTGTCACCCGCAGCAAGGCTGGAATAAAAGTCACGCTGAAGAACGTTGTTCACAAATCCACTTTCAAACTTTTCTGAATGCCGGGTATAAAGGATCAATGGAGCAACCAACTTTCCATGAGATTCTTTGAGCACATATTTACCTCGACCGGTAAAGCCAAAACTGTAATTGCCTCCTCTGGAAGAATGTATGAATTCGGCATGAACGTCCGGCTTCATGCTGACCATCTGATAAGGCAAACTTCGCGTAAATACCTCACCAGCGGAGCAGCACTTCTTTGAAGCATCGGTTTCCGTCAAAATGAGAAAATCGTTTTCGATGGTAAGTAAGCAATCCAGGTTCTTATTTTCATGATCCAGCACGGCGTGTTGACTGTCGAAGAAATTGACACTGTCCATAATGTTTGGGTCATTTCTAAGGGACCTGGCGTAATGTTTAAGGTATGAAGTGTCATATCGGCTGAACCGGCTAACAACCGAATTACGATGGATTTCACCCGCTGAAGAAAAAACCCGTAAAGTTCCTACAGGCGCTAATCCAGCCTTATGATAAACGGATGGATAGGTGATTGAGCTAACCTCCTTTTTCTCGCAGGAGAAAACGAGTACAGCGAGAAACAATGGAAAGAAAAACAGGCTTCGATACATGTCAGGGAAGTGTCATAGTAAAGGTAAATTTAATTTGGCATTGTATCCAGCCGCTGACAATTTTGGCATCTAGGTACCTAGCTACCTAGATACCTAGGTAGCTGGTTACATTGTTTGTGATGGAAAAAACTGATAAATTGGATAAAGTCGATAGTCCTCTCCTTTAACCATGGATCCTCATCAACTCAAGCAGCATCTTACCGATCTTGTTATGGATGGAAGAGAAGAACTTGCCCTTGAGGAGTTGTTGGCCGTTTCAAATTCGGCCAGTAAAGAGATCAAAAGGAGTGTGGCTGTATTATCGAACATCTATCGGAAATTTGAAAAGGACAAGTTGAATGGTCATTTGAATCCGGAGCGAATAAATTTCACGTCTGACCGGATATCCCAGGCGCTACTGGTTATTATCGAGCAAATTACTGAAGACGATGAAAGTAATCGAAAAGCCATTGATCTTGAGACGCTTTTTCATGATGTCGGTGATTTATCGGGAGATGGGAACATTTTATTAAAGCGAAGAGGCCTTGTTAAAAAGATTTCCATCATTGTGCCGATAGCAATTGTTGTTGTTGTGGGAATTCTCGCATTTAATGGTACATTCAGAAGGACTACCAACCCGGGAGACGTCGCGTTGAAGGGATGGATTGGTGAATGGAATCATCAAATGGAATCGAGTGGAAATAAAGAAATCAAGGGCAGTCTGACGTTTGAGCTGGTTAACGATGATCAGTTTGTTGGCAAGGCCCATAATGTATTTCCTGATGGATCTGAAACCACAAACATACTTTCGCAAATACAATTTTCGCACAAAGGAAATGTGATTGAAGGAGTGTGGGAAACAGACAATGTTCAAAGTCTTCACGGTACCTTTAGATTGAACCTTGATGACGAAAATCAATTCGCAGGTTATTATACAGTAGTGAACCAGGAGGGTGAGTTTTACTGGAAAGGCACAAAATAAAAATCTTAATAAGCTGACGTTAATCATCCAAAGCTCCTTTTAAATGAAAGTCCTACATCTAAACGTAAAGTACGCACTGCCAATAGGCCTTGCGTTCATGATTGCCATTGTACCGTACAAATCCGACGCACAAGATGCATCATCACTCCCCTCGCTTGACAGCCTGCCCACGTTATTCTTATCAGGCTTATCGCCCGTTATTCTTGAGAAGGACGGAATTGAGGTTAACAACTTTAACCCGCTCACTTCCTTCTGGCTGGCAGTGCAAGAAACTCCCCCTGAGCTGGCAGGAGCACAAATAACGAATAGATACCGATTCACTCTTTTTGAAAGCTATTGGCGTATTTCCTATGGATTCGGGTATAACAAGAGATGGGATCTGGGTGCCGAATTCAGATTTTCACGTCGCAGGCTGGACGATGATGCCACGACTTCACCTATGACGGTATTTGGTTCGGACGATCCCGGAAGTGTTACTTATCAGGGACTTTCAATGGCTGGTGTCAGGGCTAGATATATGCCGTTCAAAAGTGTTCCGGAATTGACATTGCAGGGGGCGCTTACTTTTCCAGTAGCCAAGGAAGAAGTGCGACACGGTTTGGGACTGGACCGGACCCAATTTGAGCTTGGCGCAACTTATTATAAAAGCTTAGTGAAGAGAACGTACTACTTTCTGCAAACCAACTGGCTGGCGCGATTTGCCAATTCGGACAATGATCGCACTACTCACCAATTTTCTGCCAGTGCTTTCCTGGTGGAGAGCTTCTTCCAGCATCGCGTCTACTTATATCCCGGACTCACGTATGCGGGTAATTTTCAGAAGTACTCGGATGGCAGTTTCAATCAGATAAGTTATCAGATACTGGGTGGTCTTGGAATACAATATCAGCCCGTCAGGTGGTTCAGCGCTTCGATCTATGGTCAGATACCGTTCACACTCGAGAGCGGAAGTGCTACAACGGAATGGGTACGCGAAAGCTACAGTTCGTGGACGCTTGGCCTCTTATTTAGATTTTGAATGTTAGAGTAATTGCTGATAGAGAAGCAGAGTGCGGCCAGTTTGTACTGAAGTCACCATCATCATGTGAAATTTCTCCTTTTTCCAGGGGGCACCACCACACGCGGGTAGTCTATCGTCGTTAAAAGGTGTAGATTCTATGTCGATAAACTGTCCGGAAAACTCTTCGACGCCGAAGCCTTGCCCCGACCTGTCAATCCAAAACTGAATGATATTATCGTTGGTATTGATCATCCCGTAAACTGGGTTTTTGTGATAAAGACCTGTTTCTGGATTCGACGTATCAGCGCATGCAAGCCTTGCGACGCTCAGTTCCTCACTTGCCTTGCCGTTATACTCGGTGGGCGTAATGGTGAAATTTCCAGGACTATCAGGTACAGGGACTACCACAAACCAAATGCAATAGTCGGTATTGTTGGGGCTAATCCATGCGTTATTAATGTTAGGGGGTAACGGGGGGTTTGGAAGCGGGATAATAATTACCGGAGGTGCCGGCGGTATATAATCTTCATTGCCAACAAAAAAGCTCTCCGACTGTACGTTGAGGTTGTAGGAAACAAAGTCAGTGCAATCTTGATCCTGAATGCGAAGACTTACTTTTTCCCCCTTTGCACCTTTAGGCATCTTTGCGATCAACCCGACATCAGTCACAAATCTTAATTCTTCGGCAGGCACATCATTGAAATAAACATCCCTGCTTCGGAGGTTGTTGAGATTACTGGACTTGATCAAAATCTCATCTTCTTCAACATAGGGGTGTTCCGCAAAATAAACATCTGTAATATTATTACAATCGGGATTGCAGCCTCCCAAGCCGTAGCAAATCAAAACTGCGTTGGCCAGGTATTTGATACTTCGCATAGTATATATTTTAAATTTGATCTCTCATGAGTTCGATTATAACTTCTGATCGTTTCTTCAGGTCGTCAATTTTTTGAGTCATCAATACCTGTGCATTATCCGCTACCTTCTGTGCCTGATTTGCTCTCGCAGGTGCTGTCTTAAAGTACTCATTAATCTTGCTAATCCACAGCAGGAAAGTGGCATCGTGCACTTCCTTCAACAGATAGTCATATGTCTTTTCCAGTTCCGTCGCTGATTCCGCATCCGTCCAATAGTGTTTTACTGCACTTATATCCTTCTCATGCTCGCCATTAATCTTATCCCTGTATTCATTGTATTCTTTTATCAACCTTGAGTAATTCTGTGCTGCATCTCCCCTTTCGAAGCAAAGTTTTATAGAAGGCATCCAATCACGCAGGTCTTTGGCCCGGCTTATATAGGTGTTTAATTTTTCCGATACACTTGCGAATGTCTCCTGCTGTTTTAAAAATTTTTCGTCCAGCGCCGCATAATACTTTTTAAGAATGACCTTGATAGAATCTTTCAATTGAGCGATCTCTTTGCTTTGCAGATTAAGCTGTTTCTCCAAGTTCGACTGCACTTGCTGGTAGTGAAGCAGCGTATCCATCATCGCATTTCGCAGTGCCAGTATCTTTCTCTCTGATAGTTTATTTTTCGATTGAAGGTCTTTTATATTTTTATTGAGGTTGCTTACTTGTTGCATCAACTCGGCATTTATCTCATCACCCACAACCAAAATATTGCATGTAATAGTAAGTCTTGATGGCTGTAAATTTTCAAAGTGAATTTCACCTGCCGGGGGAACAATAATGTTATAATCCGAGGGGAGAATTGCTACTTTAATAGGTTTGCCGAAATCCGGAAGCCTGATTTCGTATCGGCCACTGGCATCGGTTCTAACGGTGTCGTCGGGCGAAAAGATCAACAACACCCTTGCCGCGCCGATCTTAGTCCCGTTAACCTCTCCGTATACGCTTCCGTTTACGTCAATGATGGCGCTTGGGAGCTGTGCATAGGATTGTCGGGTAACGAAGAGCGTCCCAAGCAAAAATATCAACGATCGAATATTCATTCGTCCAACGTTTGGATTTGAGTAATAGAAATTTATACAAATTTTCAAGCGACTACAACCATGGTTTAAGGATGCCGGTCAGTGCATCGAAAGCATAGCCAATTAATATTCGATTCCGCTTAGCGCACACGTTATCTGGTGAGCCTTAAACGTTCTCAAATTATATTTCACAAAGTGGAGAATTGCCTGTGTTTTTGGTTACAGCTATTCTTCCCCCTCGTGTTTTTTTAAGTATGCTTTTTCGAGCTCCGTTGCCCGGGTAACTTCATCTATTCTCAGACAACAATCGACTTTTCGATTTTCCAACTTCACGGGCTTGTAGTTTGTGATGTTATCTGCGTTGGACTTGCTTGGGTAATACTTTCTGTTAAGGGATCTTAGGGTGTGATTCATCTTATGAAGCACTTCATAGTCATTCTTCTTCGGTTTCGGCAAATAGGTCGACAATGCATTCAGGCCAAGTGAGTTGCTCTTCTCCCGCGTTTTATGAAAGGCGTTCATCATTGGGATTGTTTTCATGACCGTTGAGTCCACAAAAGCGTGAATCAGCTTGTAAAGCTCGGGGTCCGCATTCGCTGAATGTCGCTCGAGAAACCGATTACTGATTTCCATCCAGTCACTGTGATTCTTTTGAATCCATTGTGCCCATGTGAGAGCGTCAGCCTGGCTGGGTTTGGATTCGACATCAAGGTGGTCAAAGATCTTTCCAATCCCCTCATTCGATAAAAAACCTTCAAATGTTTCTGGATATTCCTCCGGAACGGAGCGGGAATAGGTGACGTACCAAAAACTAATAAACCTGTTGAACAAGTTTTTCGCGTCTTCAAATTCCGCAAGCTTCAAGGGCTTTAACCGCTCGTACTCTCTGCTCTGTGCTAGACTATCGATGATGTAAACGGTAATAACAACACCCAGTATTTCAGTAAAGAAATTCAATCCGAAGTCCTTCAGTCCATTGTCGGCCTTAAGCCACAGCACCAAGCCAAGGGACAGAAATAGGCACAACAACACGAACAGCAGATATTTATGCCTGAATAACTTCATTTCTTGGCTCCGGTTAGCTCTTGGGTTGTCGAATAGATCAATTAATTTAACACATCTTTATGTCAATAACAATTGGTAAGGGAAGGAACTATACTGGGGTTCACGTGACCCTGAGCTAAGGCTTCGCCGGAGGTTCGGGCAGCCACCAAGTTAGGGCAGGCGGCCAATAGGGTAAGTTCAAACAAGGCCCAACTAAGCTATTCGCGTTATTAAGAACCATGAAAGCATTTCCAAAACACTATTTCCACTGCTTCAATCCGCCAACACTTCCTGAGACTCATAAGCAAAATGCATATGCTCGTGTACTTCCTTGTCCCAATGCCGCGATCGGAATTCGCGCTGAGGCTTAGAATGCAAGAACCGGTCAAAGGCAGCGTAATTTCTGAAATGACAAGTGACAACGAACTCATAGGGATTTAGCTTTCCATTGTTGCGGATGAATTCAAAGTGTTCAATGAAAGGTGTGCTAAGAATTTTTTGTAATTCGTTTATAAACTCATTCTCGCGGCTCGAATATTTCTCATGGATCAATTTGAAAGCAACGGTGATTCTAACCGGACTCGAACTCGTTAGAAGCTGTCCGGCGGAAATGCTGTTCGAACTAGCAAAGGAAATTAGCTGAGTCCGGTCTGTATTGTGAGTTAGTCGAATAATTCCTTTTGACTGCAAGAATGTTTTTACTCTCATGATAGCCCATACCAGGTTGATCTGTTTATGAAACGAAATTCTGCCCTGTACACTTTCCATGAGCGCCTTTAATTCCACTACACCTGATGGGGATTGTTTGATTGTTGCTACGATTGCCTCCGTGATTTGGTCCGCAACGTCGGGGGAAACTCCTTCGATGAAGTGCCCGTTTGTTTGATTTACCGGTTCTAATACCATATCTCCACAAGTTCCATGCGCTCTATCTCCACAAGTCTTTTATCAAAGCGAAATATAGAGCGAAAATTTATTCACTTTCGGACTTTTCGACGATCTCCTCATTTTAAACGACTGGTCGGACAATTTTTTTTCACATCAATGTTTTCGAACGGTTGCGCCATACGAAAATGGTTCGTTTAATATTAAGTTCCTGCTCCCCAAAACTCAATTTTCACTAAATAAAGAAGGGATGTTTAAAGCAACACTCTTCAAGAGGTTACATCAAACATCCCTCAACGTCTTAGATCCTTCCTCAGGCAATGGCTTTACGAGCTTCCCTGTCGGGATCGTTTTTCACTGCGCATGTATCGTCAAGGATCATAGTCTCGCCGTTAGCACTAGTGTACGCCGGCCACTTGGGTAATGTTCCTCCGTTAGGATTGCCAGTTCGCATAAAGCTTACCAACGCCTCACTCATCTTTGTGGAAAGTTTGCGTGGACGGGCGCCTCCTCCTGTATGCGTGATCATCAGATCGGTATTGTAAAACCAGAAACAAATGTCCGCACAGTGGAACGCGCGCATCCTGTTGTCGAATAGCGGCGGCTGCCAGCCGAACCAGGCTACGTATACGCCAGCTGACTGCTTCGATTTCGCATCAGCCAGAGCGATTGCATTCTGGCGATTGCTTGCAATCATTGACCATATTTCAACCGGCTTCTTGTCAGGGAATGCTTTGGTATAAGCATCGACAATGCCTGCAGTTTTGTCTCCAAAGCGTTCTTTGAGTTTTTCTTTGACGCCGTTGGTGTCAATGGTTTCAAGCGTGGAGTCTGTACGGCTGGGTGATTGTTCATTGAAAGTCGTACATATAAGCATTGGAACATCCGCTGCTGAAGGTGCAGGCTCAACATTATAAGGATGTTGTGGCAGATAGTTTCCATCTACGACGGGAGCAAAGCCACCGCCGCCTCCGAACATGGGCAACTTCATTTCTTCTCTGTACTTTGCCAGCCCCCTGGTCGCAAACTCATGATACTGTTTCCATGGCATCTGTTGGAGCTTATCCATCTCGTCGTATGTTAGTCCTGCTTCCTTAAGGACATACCCCGCCAATTTTTCTGCATTTACTTTCTCTACTGCTTTAAGTGAAGAGCCACTCAATGCAACGGCCTTGTGGAACAGACCTTTCGCAGCAGGCATCGCAGTAAGCACGCATACTTTTGCACCACCACCGGACTGTCCCATGATAGTCACGTTGCCTGGATCGCCACCAAAATTTGAGATATTGTCGCGAACCCACTCAAGGGCGGCGACACAATCCAACATTCCAACATTTCCGGATGCCGCAAACTTTTCACCAGCAGCACCAAAGTGAGCATACCCAAACGGACCGAGCCTGTGGTTGATGGAGACAAAAACGACGTCACCTTTGCGTGAAAGACTCTCCCCGTGGTATCCATCTTGCTCAATAGCGTTTCCGTTGGCATAACCGCCACCGTGCAGCCAGACCATCACAGGACGTTTCTTGCCATCGTTGATAGCCGGCGTCCACACGTTAAGCTTGAGGCAATCTTCGCTCACATCGTCATAGTTCCAATGGTCGATAAAAGATGCATAAACGTTGGCATATCTTTTATCCATGTTTTGAGGAGCCGTGTTTGCCCACCATACTACTGGGAGCACTTCGGTCCATGGTTTTGGCTTCTGAGGAGGCATAAACCTATTGGCGCCTGACGTATCGGCTCCGTATGGGATGCCCAGAAAAGTATTAACACCGCGAAGTACAAAACCTCTGACTTTACCGAAGGTTGTACTCGCGACAGCAACATTATCGCCAATGAATAAGATCTGACCGTCTTTGTCTGTGTTTTCACGCGCTACAGAAGCTACGCCAGGTGCTGATATGCCTAAAGCGGCTGCACTTAGCCCCACATTCTGAATAAATTTTCTGCGATTGGTCTTCATAGTGGATTTTTTTATGGGATGAGTGTATTGGAACACATTAGGATCTCTTAGCGAAAATTAATTTACATTTAAAATGGCCCTTTGTCAATCATTCCTTTGATCTGGCATAAACCCTCTTTTAATGCAATGAATCATCAACAACTTCCTCAATGGAGTAATTTTGATGTTTTTGTTAATGCCGCACAGCTCAGTAAGGAGGATCAGCTGCTGGTCGGAGGAAAAAACCTTTAAGTTTTCAATAAACGCGACCCTGCGGTTGCCAAGATGAGAAGGGAATATTGTGTTGATATAAGGAACATAAACCCTGTATTCGACACTCTTCTTGCGAAAGAATCTGGCGATCTGCGTCCACGTCATTCCATCGTTGGGCCGCGTGAGCACGTCTGCGGAGTAGTTTATAAGTATTTCGTTCAACGCTTTTGAATTTGGCGACGTGTCAATTCGAGGATCTCAACTATGCTTTCTTGTTTAATTCAATCTTAACGATTAGGTCAACCACATCGCTTACAACAAGCTCGCCTCCTGTTGCCTTATTGTTCCAGGCCAGGCCGTACTCCTGTCTGTTTACAGAACCTGTTAGTTTGAATCCGGCCTTCGCGCCACGGTCAGTGGTAATGGAACCACCGTAGGTAACATCGAACTCCACTTTTTTGGTTACGCCCTTCATCGTAAAGTCGCCCACCAGTTTATACTTGCCTCCGTTCTTCACAAGGTTTCCCTTGAACGCTATTTCGGGATACTTCTCAGCTTCAAAAAAATCGGGTGATTTAAGATGCGTGTCTCTGCGTTCATTGTCCGTATCTATGGATGTGGTCTTCGCCGTGAATGAGATTTCAGCTCCATTGAAGTCTTCACTCTTGCTGACAATTGTTCCATCAAAGTCGTTGAATTTTCCTTCAACTTCTGACACCGCCATATGTATGACGTTGAATCCGACCTTTGAGTGTGACTTGTCAATCGTCCACGTTGTTTGAGCAAAGGTTGAGCTCATAATGACAATGCTGAATAGAAATGCAAATGATTTTTTCATAAAGTTTTGTTGTTTCTTGTTTGATTAATGTCCGTTTCAGACGGGATAAAAGTAGATGTTATCCCATTAAAATTTGACCGATTAACATTTCATTAACAAAATTCTTACCAGAATAACGCGATAAATGCATCGCATGTGTAAAACGTACACAATGAAGGTTTTATGATGTTCGATTAGTATCAATAAATGTTTGAATAGTTGCCAAACGTGAACCGTTGGCAGCCTTTCCTCCGACGAAACGGGATTGGGACCAGTCAAAAGGGATGAAAAGTTCAATGATCTATCGTGAGAATCACGTTGCCGATCTTTTCGCCTGTGGCCACGTAGTTGTAGGCTTCAGTTATTTTTTCTAACGGGTACACCCGGTCAATGACGGGCCTAAACTTGCCTTTTTCGATAAGCTCCCTGATAAACAATAGTCCTAGCTTAACATCGTTGGGTGGAACCAATAGCGCTCTTTTTCCTCCCACCAGCGGAGTTATCAACGTGGGTATAAGATTGATCAGCCCGTTTGACCACAAGTAAATGCCCTTTTCTTTCAACAATATTTTGCACTCATAAAAGGAGTGCTTACCGACAGCATCAAAAACAAAATCATAACGCTCTTCATCCTTTGTAAAATCTTCCTTCTTGAAGTCTATAAACTTGTTTGCGCCAAGTGATTTTACCAGGTCGAAGTCCTTTGTATTGCAAACCGCAGTGATGTAAACATCGTAGTAGCGGAGGAATTGAACAAAAGAAGTGCCGATCGCACCTGTAGCGCCATAAACCAATGCTTTTTGTCCTGGCCTGGGCCTGAGATGTAAAATCGGGATGGCCGCGTAGAATGCTCCTTCGAGACACGCGGCGGCTTGTTGAAATGTAAACGACTCGGGGATTGTTACCACTCCTGCATTTTCGGCGATCGTAACGAACTGCGCATGTGAACCGATGCCAATTACACCGCCAAATCCCATTACTCTTTCACCTACCTTGAACGTAGACACTGCCTTGCCCACTTGTTCAATAGTTCCGGCGAAATCGCAGCCGGTAGAAGCCATCCGGGGTTTAAGCAATCCGGTGAGCAGTCGCATGAATAGTGGTTTGCCGGTCAGCACGTGGTAATCACTTCGGTTAACAGTGGTTGCATGCACCTTTATCAATAAGTCTTTGTCGCCGGGAGTCGGAGTGTCAACTTCTTCGATTTTGAGAACTTCAGGAGGACCATATTTCGAACGGACAGCAGCTTTCATGTAAAAGACCAGGATTTACTTCTAAGATACGACCACCATTCGGTCAAGGGCTAATAGCATAGGAAATATTTCAGTCAATCATTCAACCTAAAGCATTAACTTTCTTAACGCATATGAAAGGTAAACTTAACATTGTTTTGGGGTGCTGCCTGTATCTAATATTCCAGACGTCCTTTTCCCAGCCCCATGCGACACCAAAGCGCGTTGACCTTTCTGTCAAACAGGGCAAGGAGAACCTAAATGTCTTCCACGATTGGATCCGTAATAATAATCCAGGTAGCCAGCTGATAAATCATCTTTTTGAACAGGCTTCACACTTCTATGATGTACGCGATACGGAAATTGCCAAACTGAGAGAAAAAAAGGATTGGATCGAAAGACAAACATTGGTGAAGAGGAAGTTGCAACAAATTGTTGGTCCATTCCCCCAAAAAACTCCGTTGAACGCGATCATTACAGGTACAGTAAAAAAGAATGGTTACAGGATTGAAAAAATCATTTTTGAATCGATGCCTGAGTTTTATGTTACAGGATGTCTGTTCATTCCCGATCGTTTAAAGGGAAAGGCGCCCGCGGTTCTTAATCTTATCGGCCATGAACAGGAGTCATTCAGGGCCGAGTTGGATCAGGTGATCATCCTGAATCTTGTGAAGAAAGGAATAGTCGTATTAACAATCGACCCGCCTGGACAAGGAGAACACGTTCAATATTTTGATCCCAAAGTAAAATTATCTTCAATTGGATATAGTGTGATCGAACACTGTTATTTCGGCAATCAATGTTTCCTATCAGGTTCTTCCGCAGCCAGATACTTCATTTGGGATGGAATTCGCGCGATCGATTATCTCACAAGCCGCAAGGAGGTCGATGCCGCAAGAATCGGTGTAACGGGATTTTCGGGTGGCGGTACCGTTACGTCTTACCTTGGTGCTTTTGATGACCGCGTAAAAGTCGCAATACCCAGTAGCTGGTCGACCGCTTCACGACGGCAATTAGAAACCAAAGGCGCTCAGGACGCGGAAGCGGAGTTTCTACGTGGCCTTTCTAACGGAATTACCTTCGAAGACCTTATTGAAGCTAGAGCTCCGAAACCGACTATGATGACATTCACTTCCCAAGATGAATATCTTACTCTTCAGGGTGCACGTGAAGCATATAGTGAGATACAATCCGCATACAGCGCTTTTGACAAATTGGAAAACCTCGTGTTGGTGGAAGACGACTTCAAACATTGGCTCACGCCGAAGATCAGGATTGCCATCTATTCTTTTTTTATGAAACATCTGGGAGTTGCCGGCGACCCAGTTGAAGAAGAGATTGAGTTGCTTAATGCAGAAGAATTAAAAGTAACTTCTACCGGACAGATATCGACGTCGTTGGGGGGACAGTTGATATTTGACGTAAACAGTAAGGAAACGGAACGTTTGTTTGACAAGGTGCTCGTTTCGAGGAAGGACATTGATAACCATCTCGTAAATACGTTGTCAAAAGCTAAAGAAATATCCGGGTACATAGAGCCAACGTTGAATACGACGAAGGAGGCATTCATCAATGGACGCTATCAGCGGGATGGGTATACGGTCGGTCTATTTGCGATCGATGGAGAGGGCGAATACGCTATTCCATTTCTTCTTTTCATTCCTGATAAAAGACCAGACAAGAGCCCAGCGATCATCTATCTTCATCCGGAGGGTAAGATTACCGACGCCGGTCCAGGCGGCGAAATTGAAAAACATGTAAGACAGGGATACATCGTTGCTGCAATTGATCCGCTTGGCATTGGTGAGACAAAAAATCGTGCTACGAGGGGTTTAGCTGACGGATATACAGGAGTAATGATCGGCAGAAGCATTGTCGGCATCCAGGCCGGTGACATCGCAAGGGTCGCAAAATATCTTGGCAGAATTAAAGACGTGGATAAGGAAAGGATCGGAGCAATAGGCAAAAATGGCATGTGCCTTCCGCTTATTCACGCGGCAGCTTTTGAGCCTTTAATCAGTAATGTGATACTCATTGGTTCTCTTATTTCTTACCGTTCCGTAGCGATGAACCGTTTTTATCGCGTTGGTGTCACAGAGAATGAAGGTGGTGGACTATGGCATCCGTATGAGATTGATTTTAGCTGGGGGGTGGGTGGTGTATTGACTGCTTATGACCTTCCCGATCTTATTGCTTGTATTGCGCCAAGAAAAGTTGCCATGTCAGGGCCCAAAGATCAAATGCTCGAACCGGCACCGAATGAGTTGATCGATAAAGAAATGGAATTTCCCAAAGCTGCGTATGCTTCTAAAAATGTTTCTTCAAACCTTAGGGTGAGCTCGTCACAGGTAGACCTTGATACGACCATCAAATGGTGCTTTAATACAGAGCAGTGAATGGGTCGCTCAATGGGACTGTCGTCCCTCGTTAATATCTGTCATTCAGAGCGTTTTCTGAATTGTCAAAGGACTGCGCCAGTGGAATGGGTTTTGCAAATTGGCTTAACGCGGGTGAATCATCACGCGAAGAAGCTCGTCGAACCATGCGCTTTACTACGTCAGAAGGATCCCTTCGCGACGGCGTGCGGTTCTATTTAGTAACGTGTGCCTCCATTTCTTGCGAGCAAGCTTTAATAAAAAGAGTTCGCGCTCAGGATGACAGAATCAAAAGGACCGTTCAACCATATTCATGGCCTGGTTGACACTCTCAACCATACCTTCAATTTTCGTCAGATCCTCTCCCCATAACGACTTATTAGCTAAAACAGAGGTAGCCACATGGCTAGCGTTATTGGATTTCCAGACCTCATTGAAGAATGAAACCACATCTGCCGAATCATTGACAGGTAAATTTTCGCCCCTCCATTCTCCTTTATAAAATCTAATCATCGCTGCAAAGGAAAGGACAAGGTTTGTGGGCAGGTTGCCTGTTCTTCTATGATACTCAAGTATTGATGGTAAGACGCGCACCTTGAATTTTGATGTGGAATTCAGGGCAATGCTTTTTAGCTCATGTCTGATGAATGGGTTTTGAAACCGCTCAAGTACGTCTTTTGCAAACTGGTTTAGTTCATCGGGGGGAGAATCCAACGTGGGAATAATCTCTTCAAATATTGTTTTCTTAATAAATGCCCCGCAATAATTATCCTCAACCGATTCTCTCACAGTTCGGAGCCCACGTAAATACGCGAGTGGGGTTAGCGCAGTATGAGCGCCGTTTAATATTCTTACTTTCTGAGTCCGGTATGGCGACAGGTCTTTTGCATAAATTACGGACAAACCTGCCTTGTCCGCCGGAAAAAGTTTGCGTGCTTCTTCAGGTGCTTCAATCACCCAAAGATGAAATGGTTCGGCCGATACAACCTGGTTGTCTTCGTACCCGATCTTCGATTGTAAATCGCCTATCGTTTCTTTTGGAAAGCCGGGAACGATTCGATCGACAAGCGTATTGCAAAACGTATTGCATTCATCAACCCATTGCACAAACCCGGAGGGAAGTTTCCAATGTGAGCAGTACTGCAAGACTACGGACTTCAATGCGTCACCATTTTTTTCGATAAGCTCACAGGGTAAGAACACTAATCCACTCGATTTGTCACCTTTAAGGGTGTTGAAACGGTGATAGAGCAATACTGCGACCTTGCCTGGAAAACTGTCCGGCATTTGATCCGGACCGTGATCATCAGGAGAGAAAACTATGCCCGATTCTGTTGTGTTAGACACGACAAACTTCAATTGAGGATTTTCAGCAGCTTGCAAAAACGCTTCGCGGTTGTCATAAGGATCGACAAAACCGGAGATGCACGTTATTAAGCGCGTTTCCGATATCATCTTTCCGTTCTGTAAACCCAACACTGCCACGTGATAGAGTCCGTCCTGATCGTCCTTCTTTTTGCTACTACCTTTTCGCAACGGCCTAACTATTTGTACGTCGCCGTTGAAATTCATTTTTTCATTCAGAATATCGATTATCCAGTCTGCAAATCCCCGCAAAAAATTTCCGTCGCCGAACTGAAGGACTTTAACAGGACGCAGTTGCGTAGACGTGGCGTTGATTCTGTTTAATTTTTTCAACATCGGTTAACTTAAAGGGTTGTAGTTATTTCTTCCTCATCGAAGATTGACGAACGATGAGTTCCGGCTTGAGCACAATCTTTTGAGGAATAAATTTCTTATCCTCATCCAAAACTTCCTCCAGGAAAATTTCGGCGGCGGCATTGCCCATTCGCAGACTGTGTTGTTCGACGGTTGTTATAGAGGGTTCTGTGAAAGAAGTGTAGGGCTCGTTGCTGAAGCCCACCAGCGCGACATCCTGAGGGACTCTAATATTCTTTTCTTTCAAGACCTGAAGTGCGCCTAATATTCCGAATGCACTGGAAGAGAACACGCCATCAGGCATTTCTTTGCCTTTAAGCAATTGTGCCATGCTATTTCTTCCGTCTTCCAGCTGCAGGTTACTTTCGATGACAAGATTTTCTGTGAGTGCAAGACCATGAGCAACTAGTGCGTCTTTGTAACCACGGAGTCTGTCTCGGTAAATGCTGATTCGTTGTGCCCCTGCGAAGTGTGCAATGCGGCTGCATCCCTGCTGAATGAGATGTTCGGTGGCCTTAAACGCACCGAGATAGTCGTCCACCACGACATGACTGACTTCCAGCTCATCGTTGGAGCGATCGAAAAGGATCAGAGGGATTCCTCGTTCCTTGGCTTTCAGGAAGTGGTCGAAGTCCCTAGTCTGTTTTGCAAATGAAGCGATGATGCCGTCAACTCTTGACCTTAGCAGTGCTTCAACTGTCGCAACTTCCTTGTCGTAGTCGTCATAGCTTTGACAGATCATCACATTGTACTTCGCCTGGTTAGCGATTTCTTCGATCCCTCTTACAACAGAAGAAAAAAAACTCCTATCGACGGTAGGTACAATAACACCAATGATGTTACTCCTCCCGTTGCGCAATGCTGCGGCAATTTGGTTGGGATGATAGTTTAGTTTTAGAGCAGTTTTTTGTACAGCTTTTTTGGTAGCATCGCTTATCCTTGGATTGTCATTTAACGCGCGCGATACTGTTGATGCCGTAACGTTCAGCTTCTTTGCAATGTCGTGTATCGTTGTTTTCTCCTTTTTCATTTTCCAACGTTACGTTAGGATTTGCCTCATCGCAGATCGGAAGGATTCACGACATCCATGTCACTGTAATCCAGATTTTCTCCGGCCATTCCCCATATAAAAGAGTAATTGCTGGTACCCGCGCCACTGTGAATTGACCATGGCGGTGAAAGGACAGCCTGGTTGTTCTTGACAAAAAGGTGTCTTGTTTCCTGAGGCTCACCCATGAAGTGGCAAACAATCTGGTTGTCGGGCAGATTGAAATAAAAATACGCTTCCATTCGCCTGTCATGAGTATGAGCCGGCATAGTATTCCACACGCTGCCGCTCTTTAGCTCCGTCAGGCCCATTTGCAGTTGGCAAGTATCTACCCGTCCGTTAACGAGAAGTTTTCGTATAGTGCGATGGTTAGATGTCTGTTGGGAGCCGATCTCAACCGTCTCGGCTTCTTCGAGGTTTATCTTTTTTATGGGATATGTTGTATGTGCGAGTGCCGAGTTGAAATAATATAAAGCAGCTTCAGCTGGCTGGAAGACTACATCCTTTGTTCCGCGACCAATGTAAAGGGCCTCTTTATTTTCAAGGGAGTACTCTTTGCCATCCACGATCACAGCGCCACTCTTGCCGACGTTGATGATACCTATTTCACGTCGCTGAAGAAAAAAGTCCGATTTCAAGGAATTAAATGACTCGAGCTTGAGTGGATCTTTTACGGGATTTGCTCCACCGATGATAAGCCGGTCATAGTGCGTGTAGCACAACCGTATCTGGTCGGGCTGGAATATATCGGCGATAAGGAAAGACTCCCGGAGTTGTTGAGTATTAAGAATCTTAAAACTTTCAGGGTTTGTAGCATATCGAACTTCTGAAATCATATTTATTCGCGTAATCGGTTGCACAATATATGTTAAAAACAATTCTATGCAAATTGGTATTCGTTTTATGATGCAGATTAAATGAGTCGTAATTATCTGATAGTTAGAAGGATGTCGAAGACTTCGTTTACATACAAAATCAGCTGGCAAGTAGGCAATCGATTGCTCATTTCTTGTATTTTTACGATTTGAAATACCGAAGAATCATGACTTTTTTAAAAGCTGCAGACGCGAAACCAACGATCGTAAAACCAGGGATAAAAAGGCGACTCCTTCATACCGAAAACCTAATGATGGTTGCAATAGAGTTTGAAGGCGGCCCCTGGGAGAAGCCCGATCCTCTTCACAATCATGTTCACGAACAAATAACGTACGTGGCTGAAGGTGAAGTTATCTTTTTCTCCGAAGGTGAACCGGATCAGGTTCTAAAAAAGGGAGATATGGTTTCTATTCCTTCCCAAAAGAAACACGCCATTCAACTTTTGTCGGCAAAGGCAATTCTCATTGACAGCTTTAATCCACGTCGTGAAGATTTCTTGTAGCTCTTACAGCGACACTCCGCGTTTCCAGGGAATAAAATCGTCCTGAGTCAATTGCACAGCTTTTGCAACGGCCCGGCCACTGGCTACTTCAATTATATAATCAAGGATCTCTTCACCCACCTGTTCTATTTTCTTTTCCCCCGAAATGATGGAACCGCTGTCAATATCAATGATGTCCGGCATTTTTTTGGCGAGCTTCGAATTTGAGCTGACTTTGATTACCGGTACAACAGGGTTCCCAGTGGGAGTGCCCAACCCCGTAGTGAACAACATTATGTTGGCGCCCGAACCTGCCATGGCTGTCGTACTTTCAACGTCATTTCCAGGAGTGCATAACAACGTTAAGCCTGGACGCCGGATATACTCGGTGTAATCCAGGACATCCGATACAGGTGACGTTCCTCCTTTTTTTGCAGCCCCCGCCGATTTCATGGCATCGGTGATAAGACCATCCTTTATATTTCCTGGCGATGGATTCATATCGAAGCCTGAACCCACAGCCTCAGCGGCTCGTGCGTATGCTCTCATCAGTTTTACAAACTTATCTGCCGTAGGGGCATCAACACAGCGATTGATGAGCTCCTGCTCCACACCGCACAATTCCGGAAACTCTGAAAGAATGGATGCACCTCCCAAAGCTGCGACCAGATCTGAAGTATGACCAATAGCGGGATTAGCTGATATTCCCGAAAAACCATCGGAGCCTCCACACTCAAGACCGACAACCAACTTGCTGAGAGGAGCAGGCTCGCGCTCCTGCTTGTCAACCTCGATCAAGGCTAAAAACGTCTGTCGTATTGCATTCGCAAGCAACTCCTGTTCAGTACCTTCTTTCTGCTGTTCGAGAATAATGAGCGGCTTTGAGAACGATGGATTGATGGAGTTGAGCTTGCTCTTTAGAATATCTACCTGCGCGTTCTGGCAACCAAGACTTAATACCGTTGCACCAGCAACATTGGGGTTATTGATATAACCGGCAAGCAATGCACACAAGGCTTCAGAATCCTGACGTGTACCGCCACATCCCCCCTCATGTGTTAAGAATTTTATGCCGTCGATGTTTTTGAATAGCCTTGAACGTCCACTATCTTTTTCGTTGGTAATGGAAAGTGATTTGATCGCATCGGTATTTCCTTTTTGATAAAGGTCAACCAATTCATGAACGTAGGTCTTGTAAATATCGTGCTTAGCAAAACCCAGCGCCTCTTCGAATGCGTGCCGCATGATATTGATGTTCCTGTTCTCGCAGAATACGAGCGGGATGACAATCCAATAGTTTGCCGTTCCAACCTGGGTGTCGTCTCTGTGATAACCCATAAAGGTTTTGTCTTTCCAGCGACTTACATCTGGAGAAGTCCAACGGAATTCTTTGGTCTTGCCAGAGAACTCGGATGACTTGTGTTTCACATTGTTTGTGGCGATAACTCCACCTTCAGGAATAGCATGGAGTGTTTTGCCCACCAGAAGTCCATACATAATTACATCGGCTTCGGGCTGCATAGCGTTCACAGCAAATTTGTGTTTTGCCTGGACGTCCTGTGCCAAAGTGATTGACGATCCGTTGTATGCGATCTGTTCTCCCGCTTTCAAATCTGTTAGTGCCACCAGTACATTATCGGCTGGATGAATTTTTAGAAATCTGTTTGACATACTTATAAAACAATTATCTTGCGCAATCGATTGCGCAATTTAGATTTATTTTTTTATAACTTAAAAACCCTTTTACGCAAACCAGGGGGTAAATATCGTAGAATGTTGATGAGCAAGAAAGCGGTGATGTTTAAAATCAGATCCTCGGGCGTCGTGCCCGTTTTTTATCATCCTGATGTTGACGTCCTTTTAAAAATTGTTTCCATTTGTTACAAGCACGGATTGCGAGTGTTCGAATTCATGCACCAACGCGATAACCGTGGATTGCGCTACTTTGAATACCTCGCCGAACGACAAAACCAGTTTCCCGACCTCACCTTAGGGGTTGGTACAGTGTTAGATGCCGTGATGACGGAACGTTATATCAACGCGGGTGCGCGGTTTATTGCTTCTCCATTCTTACGACCTGACATGGGTTCTGTTTGTCACCAGTACGATGCAATCTGGATGCCTGGCTGTACGTCACTTGTTGAGATTGAAAAGGCAAAATCCCTCGGTGCATCCGTTATCAATGTCCTGTCCGGAAATGTATTGGGACCGGATTTTATTTCTTTGGCTAATAAATCACACGCTGACCTTCAATTGATGCCATCTGGTCTTTCCGACCTGAGAGAAATTATTCTCAGAAAATGGTTTGAGGCCGGTGTTTTAGGAATTAAGTTGGGTGCCCAGGTTTTTACAAAAGAACATGTTGCACTTAAAGAGTGGTCCGTTGTTGAAAAGAACCTGACCGAACTATTGAAGGTCATAAAAAAGATCCAATCCGTCGTAAAACCAGTAAACTTAGATTCAGTATCCGAATGACACCCATCAATACAGCCCTGCTTTCTTATGGTATGTCTGGAGAGATTTTTCACGGCCCCTTGCTTGACGCGCATCAAGGTTTCAAACTCTCAAAGATCGTCCAGCGAAATTCAACAAGAGCGAGTGGCCGGTATCCAAACGTTAGAATAGCAACCAGCGTGGATGATGTATTTAATGATCAGTCCGTTGAACTGATCATTGTAAATACGCCCAATGAAACGCACTATTCTTTTACAGTTCGTGCACTAGAGGCAGGCAAACACGTGATAGTTGAAAAACCTTTTTCAGTGACCACTAAAGAGGGCGATGAACTCATCGCGTTAGCAAAACAGACCGGTAAAGTTCTCACAGTATTTCAAAACCGGCGGTGGGACGGCGATTTTCTCACGATTAAAGAGATTATAAAAGACAAACTCGTTGGCGGCATTGTGGAATTCGAGCTGCATTACGATCGCTTTAGAAACTACATAGAAGCTAATACATGGAAAGAGGAGGCTGCGCCTGGTACCGGCATACTCTATAATCTCGGATCACATATGCTCGACCAGGTGTTGGTGCTTTTTGGTATGCCTACGGATGTGGACGCAAGGATGGGTATTCAACGGCCTGGCGGAAGGGTAGACGATTTTTATGACATCCGCCTTCAATACAACGGCTTTCATGCCATTGTAAAATCAAGCTACCTTGTTCGTGAATCAATGCCCAGGTACATAATCCATGGAACAACAGGTTCTTTCGTAAAATTTGGAATTGATCCACAAGAACAAGCTTTAAAGGAGGGTAAGATACCCGGAAGTACGTCATGGGGATATGACCCGAGGGAACTTTGGGGCAAACTGAACACTAACGTGGGTAATTTGCATGTAGAGGCGGTAGTAGAAACCATTCCTGGAAATTACCTCGCATTCTATAAAAATGTATACGATGTTATCAGGGAAGGAAAGGAGTTGGCCGTCAAACCCGAACAGTCACGGGATGTTATTAGAATGATTGAGGCGTGTATGGAAAGCAACTCACTCAGAAAGGCTGTCAAAGTATAGACACATAACTTAATAAGAGTATATCAAACTAAATTCAGTAAAGAAAGATGAAAAACAAGGTCGTAACATTTGGTGAAATTATGCTAAGGCTTGCAACCCCCGGGTATTTGAGATTTGCTCAGACAACAGAGTTTGAAGCAACTTTTGGTGGAGGTGAGGCTAACGTTGCGGTATCTCTCGCCAATTATGGAATCCCGGCAAGCTTTGTATCCAGTCTTCCCAAAAATGATATTGGAGAATATGCAATTCAAACATTACGCGGTCTTAATGTAGATACTTCTTTTATAAATAGAAGCGGTGATAGAGTTGGTATTTATTATCTCGAATCCGGCGCCGTCAGCCGTGGTAGCAAAGTTATTTATGATCGCGCGAACAGTTCATTCGCCAAACTGAAAAAAGGATCGATCGATTGGGATAAGGCATTCCAGGATGCGACCTGGTTTCACTGGACAGGCATAACGCCTGCCGTATCCGAAGGTGCCGCCGAAGTTTGTCTCGAAGCATGTGAAGCAGCGGCCAAAAAAGGAATTACTATTTCAACCGATCTCAATTTCAGGAACAAACTGTGGAAGTGGGGGAAATCAGCAGGAGAGGTTATGGAGAAGCTGGTAAATCATTGCGAAATCATACTGGGAAATGAAGAGGATGCCGAAATGGTGTTTGGAATTAAACCCGACGGTGTTGATGTTAAATCGGGGCACGTCGAAGGAGCAGCTTATGAATCGGTAGGAAAACAGTTGATGGCGAAGTTTCCAAAAGCAAAGAAGGTTATAATAACTTTGAGAGGATCGATAAGTGCTAGTCACAACTCCTGGTCTGGTGTACTTTGGGATGGAAAGAAACTTATGGAAGCGCCGACTTACCAGATCACACATATTGTTGATCGCGTCGGCGGCGGCGATTCATTTATGGGAGGATTAATCTACGGCTTGATCAGCTATCCAAAAGATGATCAGAAGGCTCTTGGGTTCGCTGTTGCTGCGTCTTGTCTTAAGCACACGATCAAAGGCGACTTCAATGCAGTAACTGTAGATGAAGTGGAAAAACTGATGTCCGGCGACGCGTCTGGACGAGTATCACGTTAAATTAAATAATCATCATGGCAAATTTTTCTAACGATACAATACAACAGGCGATGAAATCGTCGGGTATGATCCCGGTGTTCTATCATGCCGATATAGAAGTGGCAAAAGCTGTACTGGACGCATCGTACAAAGGCGGTGTCCGTGTTTTTGAGTTTACCAACCGTGGTGAAAATGCGTTTCAGGTTTTCACTGAATTGTTAAAATACGCTCAGAAATATTCCGATCTCATGTTAGGTATCGGTACCGTTATGGATGCGGCAACTACTCAGAAATTTATTTCTGCCGGTGCTCATTTTATCGTGTCGCCGGTTCTAAAACAGGAAATGGCAGGATTATGCCAGAAGGAAAATAAACTATGGATACCTGGATGTGCAACATTAACGGAGATCGTGACCGCGAAGGATCTTGGAGCGAAGGTCATTAAAATTTTCCCTGGTTCCGTTCTCGGTCCAGGCTTTGTATCTTCCATAATGCCAGTAGTGCCAGGGTTGCAACTTATGCCAACTGGCGGTGTGGAACCTACGGAGGCTAATCTTTCGGCGTGGTTCAAAGCTGGGGTGATTTGTGTCGGGATGGGATCACAGCTTTTCACGAAGGAAATCATCGAAACAAAAAATTGGTCGAAGTTGGAACAAAGTGTGGCAGATGCACTAGCAATCATAGTTAAGATCAGAAAGAAGTAGTTTATTTATAATCCATCGGTGGCAAGATTTACCAGACAACAGGTGGTTAGTGGGATGAAGGAGGCGAGAATCGTCCCTTTGTTTACGCACGACAATCCGAAAGATGCACAGGATGTTCTGGAAGCAGCCTATGATGGAGGTATACGCGTTTTTGAATTCACCAACAGACGCGAGAACTCTTTCGACGTTTTTACACATCTGTTGAGCGTGTCAAAAAAGTATTCTGACCTCATGCTTGGCATAGGTACTATCCTTGACGGACCGACGACAAAAAAGTTTATTGATGCCGGTGCGGACTTTGTGATTTCGCCGATCATGAAACTTGAGATGGCGAAAGTATGTCGCGACCATGATATCTCGTGGATACCTGGATGCGCCACGTTGACGGAAATTGTTACAGCAAAGGATAATGGCGCGGAAATAATTAAGCTGTTTCCGGGATCGGTACTAGGACCGGGCTTCGTGTCATCCGTAATGCCAGTAGTGCCAGGGTTGCAGTTAATGATCACTGGAGGTGTGGAACCGAATGAAAAGAGCATTTCAACATGGCTCAAGGCAGGGGCGGCATGCCTGGGAATGGGATCGCAGTTGTTTACCAAAGAAATTCTGGAACAAAAGAACTGGGCCTTGTTGAAGCAGAGAATTCAGGAAGCATTAACGCTCGCCAGGGAGGCGAGGAAATAATTCTGTTATAAAACATTATCACGTGGAGAAACAACTTCAACCAACCGGAAATTATCGCTGGGTCGTATGTGCGTTATTATTTCTGGCAACAACTGTCAACTACATAGACCGCCAGGTTATTGGTCTCTTAAAGCCGACCCTTTCTGATGAGTTCAGTTGGACGGAAACTGACTATAGTAACATAGTGATGTGTTTCAGCGCTGCGTATGCCTTAGGGCTGTTGCTGTTCGGAAAAATCGTAGATAAGGTCGGCACGAAGATGGGCTATACCATCTCTGTCGTCTTTTGGAGCATAGCGGCTATGCTGCACGCGGCGGTGAAATCTACATTTGGGTTCGGTGCTGTTAGAGCTTTTCTCGGGATAAGCGAAGCTGGAAACTTTCCGACAGCCATTAAAGCCGTAGCAGAATGGTTCCCCAAGAAGGAGCGTGCTCTTGCTACCGGAATATTCAATTCAGGAACAAATATAGGTGCCGTTATTGCGCCCGTGGTTGTGCCCTGGATATTGGGCATGTACGGATGGAGACACGCATTTATATGGACTGGTGCTATCGGTTTTATATGGTTGATCTTTTGGCTCATCTATTACGAGATACCGTCAAGACAAAAAAGAGTAAGCAAGCAGGAGTACGATTACATTCATAGCGACAAGGATGAGCAGGAGGAGCTAAAGGATAAGCCGTTACCGTGGACACGATTGCTTGGAGTTCGCCAGACATGGGCGTTTGTTTTTGGAAAGTTTCTTACGGATCCAATATGGTGGTTCTTCCTTTTTTGGCTCCCTTCATTTTTTGCGGAAGCATACAATATCGACTTGAAGAAACCCAATCTTCAGCTGGTCCTCGTTTACACAGCAACCACGATAGGTAGTGTTGGCGGAGGGTATCTGTCGTCTTACCTGATAAGAAGGGGTTGGCTCGTGTTCAAGGCGCGTAAGATATCGATGTTGGTGTTCGCGTTTTGCGTTTTACCAATTATGACTGCGCCATATGCAGGTAACGTTTGGATTGCCGTGGGACTGATTAGTCTTGCCGCGGCATCACACCAGGCATGGAGTGCTAATATTTTTACAACAGTATCTGACATGTTCCCAAAACAGGCTGTAAGTTCTGTCGTAGGTATTGGTGGCATGGCGGGGTCTATCGGAGGGATGTTGTTTCCTCTGCTTGTTGGAGGTCTACTCGATCATTACAAAGCGCTTGGGGACATTGTCGTTGGATATAATATTCTTTTCGTGATTTGTGGTTTCGCTTATCTCGTTGCGTGGTTAGTCATGCATTTTCTTGCGCCACGGATGGAGCGCGTGAAGGTTGCGTAGACTGATCTGCATCAAAAAAACAAGCCCGGTCAATTTTGGCCGGGCTTGCTATTTTATATCATCAACAACCTATATGGCTTCAGACCCTCGCTCACCGGTCCTGAGGCGAATAACTTCCTCGAGCTGAATAACAAAGATCTTACCGCTACCGATAAGTCCTCCGTCGTTGGCCTTCGTTGCGCTTAATATGGCATTGCATGTACGATCAACAAAGTCATCGTTGACAGCTATTTCAAGCCGGATGTTTGGTACCAGATTTGGTACCACAATTTGTCCACGGTAGATTTCCTCCGTCTGATCTTCCGTCTTGCTTCTGCCATGGCCTGAAACGTGGCTGACGGTGATCCGGGTTACAGCGGCATCAATAAGTGCCTCTCTCACCTGGTCAAGCTGATTTTCGCGGATTATTGCTATGATTAATTTCATGATTCTTTAAGATTAATTGGGGTTAGTCATTCCGTAACCACGTTCGCCATGATAATAATTATCGAGGCCTCGCATTTCGCCTTCCGCATTTGATCGGATTGGTACCACCTTATTGAGGACAAAAAGTATCGCAAGTGTTCCGATTGCCGCGTAAGCAATAGCAATAATTACTGCCAGCGCCTGAACGCCCAGCTGTTGCATCACGGACCAGCTACCCGCGGCCGTGGCTGCTTCTGCCATCCACGAGTCGCGGATAAAGAAGGTAAGTAAGAGTGCGCCAACTATCCCGCCGACACCGTGAATACCGAAGGCATCGAGCGTATCATCATATCCCAATTTGTTCTTAAGAATAATAGCCATGTAACAAAAACCACTGGCGAGTACGCCGAGAGCAAGAGCTCCCACTGGTTTTACAACACCGGCAGCAGGCGTTATCGCCACGAGACCTGCGAGCACTCCGCTGACAAATCCTAAGGCTGTTGCTTTGCCCTGATGCGCACCTTCGATGATAATCCACGCCATTGCGCCGGCTGCTGCAGCTACCTGAGTTGCTGTCAATGCCTGTGCTGTGCTCAATCCGCTTGAAATACTGCTACCAGCATTAAAGCCAAACCATCCTACCCACAATAAACCGGCGCCAATCATTGTCATCACCAGGTTGTTGGGACGCATGGGCAGGTGAGGAAATGATTTTCTTCCACCCAGATACAAAGCGGCGACAAGACCGCTGACACCCGCTGAGATATGTACAACCGTTCCACCTGCAAAGTCGATTGCGCCTTTTGCTCCGAGATTAAATAAAAATCCGTCGCCAGCCCATACCCAATGACAAAGAGGGTTGTAAACGAGAAGTCCCCACAACGCTATAAAGAAGCAATATCCTTTAAAAGAAACTCTCTCAGCAAAAGCACCTGCGATCAACGCAGGAGTAATAATCGCGAACTTGGCCTGGAACATCGAGAAGACGTATTCAGGGATCCCGGCGCTCATTATTGTTTCATCAATTCCGGAGAGCAGAAAATAATCCCAGCTCCAGCCGAACCATCCGCCGAGAACATTAGGACCGAACGCCATACTGTATCCGCAGACAACCCATAACACAGTCATAATACCCATAGCTGCAAAACTGTGCATCATGGTACCCAAAACATTCTTAGTCCGAACGAGACCACCATAAAACATGGCCAGCCCTGGGATCATTAGCAGGACCAGTGCAGCAGACGTAAGCATCCATGCAGTGGCGCCGGAATCTATGACCGGAGCGTCAGCTGCAGGCAAAACGGTTGGTATGGTGAGCATACCAAGCAAGATCAAAAGTGAGCGTGGTGTAATTTTCATCTCAAGTGGTTGAAATAGGTTTAAGGAATTGAAAGTAATTCGACCCAAAATAAATTACTTTGGTTTTATATACAAACGTTGTAGGGCTTTTGGGAAGGACACAAACAATATTTGAACAGGTTCCCCTTTTCTGGTCTGTTACAACGTTTGTTGAATTACTATCTTTAACATTCTTTCAAACAAAAATATCATGTCTTTAAGCCAGGCTCCTGAGTTTTTGAAAATTCAATACCAGACAATGCAGACTACTTTTACTGAGATCTTGCTTAATCATGGTTTTTCGGAACAAAAGGCAAAGACCTGCGCCACCATCTTCGCTGATAATAGTCTTGATGGAGTTTACACTCATGGAGTGAACAGATTCCCCAGGTTTATCAAATACATTGAGGACGGACACGTGCTCCCAGATGCAGAACCAGTACGGGAAAGCGCTATTGGTTGCATGGAGCAGTGGGATGGATGCCTCGGCCCCGGCCCGCTTAATGCCCTCCGTTGCACCGACAGAGCGATGGAAATCGCAGGCGTACAGGGTATGGGTTGTGTGGCGATTGCCAACACCAACCATTGGATGCGTGGCGGAACTTACGGATGGAAGGCGGCGCACAATGGTTTTGTCTTTATCGGCTGGACAAATACAACAGCAAACATGCCGACCTGGGGAGCGGTGAACAGCAAACTTGGAAATAATCCGCTCGTGATCGCCGTTCCTTACCAGGATGAAGCGATCGTGCTCGATATGGCTATGTCACAGTATTCATATGGAATGCTGGAGTTCAATCAGCTGAAGAATCAACAACTTCCGGTTCCGGGTGGATTCACGACAGATGGCGCGTTGACTACCGACCCAGGTTCAATATTAAAATCCCAACGGATACTTCCCATTGGTTATTGGAAAGGTGCTGGCTTATCATTGCTATTGGACATACTTGCTACGATCCTTTCCGGCGGACTTTCCGTTGCTGGTATTTCGAAGCAGAAAGCGGAAAGTGGGGTGTCACAAGTATTTATTGCTATCGCTTTGTCAAAGCTTAAAAATTTTGCAACAATATCATCTGCCATCACGCAAATCCTGAACGACTATCACGATTCAATTCCTGAAAAGGGATCGAAGATTCTGTACCCAGGCGAAAAGGTGATGAGTGTCAGAAAGGAAAACTCCACCAATGGAATTCCTGTCCTAAAGTCCGTTTGGGAAGAAATTCAATCATTATAAAAACCATTCAAATCTCTTATGATAAAATCTTTTCTCACCTGCGTTATTAGCTTTTTGATGATCCTTCCCTCGCCCGCGCAGCAACATGACTTAAGGAAAAGTATTCAGGACATCATTAGTGCATCTGAAGAAAAGGTCGGAGTTGCTATCATGGGGTTGGAAAATAAGGACACGGTTTCTGTTAACGGTCGTATCCACTGCCCAATGCAGAGCGTGTATAAACTGCCGTTAGGGATGGCGGCGCTCAAACAAATAGATCTCGGTAAATTGTCACTGGATCAGAAGGTACATATCACAAAAAAGGATTTGCTGCCAAATACATGGAGTCCGTTGCAAAAGAAATATCCTGAAGGCAATGTCGATGTTCCGCTTTCTGAAATTTTAATGTATACCGTTTCTCAAAGCGACAACAGCGGGTGTGATATTTTATTCCGGCTATTGGGAGGTCCTTCAAATGTCGAAAAGTTTATTCATAGCCTGGGTGTTCGTGGAATGGCCATAGCCACCACTGAGGAAGAAATGCACGGCGATTGGAATGTTCAATTCACTAACTGGAGCGAGCCCCTCGCGATGATTCAGTTATTGCAGCTCATACGTGAAGGCAAGGTATTATCGCCATCCAGCAACGAGTTCCTTCTAAAGCTAATGACGGAGACAACGACAGGCCCCAACAGGATAAAAGGTTTGCTTCCTAAGGATGCAAAGGTTGCTCACAAAACGGGAACTTCGGGCGCGAATGAGGAAGGTGTAACCGCAGCCATCAACGATGTGGGAATTGTTACGCTTCCAAATGGAAAGCATTGCGCTATTGCAGTATTTATGCTGAACTCAAAGTCCGATCCAAAAAAACTGGAAGCAGTGATCGCGGCTATTGCCAAGAGCGCATGGGACCACTACTCCAGGTAGCTAAGTCAATGGTTAATTGATCCATTGGTCGATAGTCAATCAGTCGATCGTATGGACAATCAAAACCATGGACCATGGACTATCAAACTATTGACTACTCATACCTTAATGTATTCGCCGGATTGCTCATCGCCGCTTTAATAGTTTGCGTGCTCACGGTGATCAATGCAATGAGTACGGCCAGTACCCCCGCCATCAGGTAAGCAAACACATCCATGTCGATGTGATAAGCAAACGATCCAAGCCATTTATCCATAAAGTACCATGCCACCGGCCATGCGATAAGGTTGGCTATAACTATCAGTATCACGATTTCCTTTGACAACAATCCGAGGATACTTGGAACAGAGGCACCTAAGACTTTGCGGATGCCGATCTCTTTGACCCGCTGCATGGCGTTGAATGTGGCAAGTCCGAACAAACCTAGGCACGCAATTAAAATGGCGAGACTGGCAAAAATAATGAACAGTTGTCCCTGTTTTTGTTCTGCCTCATAGAGATTCTTGTACTGCATGCTAAGGAATTCATATTCGAAAGGGCGATGTGGGATGAATTCTTCCCATACTTTTGCGAGCGTTTCAATTCCTGCCTGAACCTGGTCACCCGAAAGTTTGACAGATATGCGACCGAAAAACCGGCCGGGTTCGAAAACGAGCGGCACGATGGGCTCATGAAGGGATTCAAAGTGGAAGTCTTTCACAACACCAATCACCTTTCCTGTTACTCCGCCATAATTAAAATCCTTATCGATAATAGTCTCAGGCGTCAATCCCATCATCTTGACGGAGGCCTCATTGAGAATGAATGCCAACGAGTCATCCGTCTTGATATCTTTTGAGAAATCTCTGCCTGCCGCGAATTTGACTTCATAAGTCTTAAAAAATTCCTGGTCAATCCTTATGTTCTTGAGTACAACGTTGGTATCGGTGAGGCTGTCACCTTTCTGGACCCTTGCCGTTCCTTGTGAATCCAATAGTCTCCCCGTTGGAACCCGGCTTGATCTTGCTACATTTTTTATTGCTGATTGCTTCGTCAGCTCATTGAAGAACGCATCATAGTTAGGTGCCAGGTCTCCAAAATATCGCAAGGTAACGACCTGGTCTTTGTTGTAGCCCAACTCGCGATTGTTTAGAAACTGCAATTGTTTCAGCGTAATCACCGTTGCAATTATAAGGACGATGGATATGGCGAACTGGGCAACTACCAGAAACTTTCGCAGTGTGCCCTTGCCGCGTGACGAACCCTGGCTGCCCTTCAAGATCATTGCTGGTTTAAAGCCTGAGAGAACGAAGGCGGGGTAAATTCCCGCTAATAGTCCCACTGCTGCGGAGAAAGCGATCAAGCCGACAATAAGCGTCCAGTTTTCCTGCGGATTAATACTAATTTCCTTGCCTGTGAATTGATTCAACCACCCAACGGCGGGATAGCTCAGCACCATTGCAATGAGTAATGACAGGAAGGCGATCATTACGGACTCACTCAGATACTGATTGATAAGCTGGTTCTTAAAAGCTCCGACAACTTTTCTCAATCCTACCTCTTTTGCTCTCTTTGATGCACGCGCAGTTGAAAGATTTACGAAGTTAAAACAGGCGATGAGTATGATAAATAGGCCGATAACTCCCATCATGTAAACATTGTTGATGTTTCCATTGCTTTCTTCCTCCGAGTCGAGGTGGGAATGAAGGTGAATATCGGTGAGTTTTTGCATGAAAAGATTTGTCCACGTCGAAGGCATAGGCTCATCGTTGCCCGAATCCTGTCGTCGCATATGTTTATCGATGAACGCCGGGAACTGCTTCTCCATTTTTTTTACGTCCAAGGGTTCCTTGACAAGAGCGTACGTCCCAAACGAGTTGTTGCCGAAATTGGTCTCTAGTCCGCGCCGGCCATAAATGGTGGTATCGTTCAGCGTTGAAAACGAAACAAGGATATCAGGATGCCAATGAGACTGTTTTGGAAAATCCTTAAAAACGCCGCTTACCACCACATCGTATTTGTTTCCCACTTTTAGCGACTTTCCGAGCGCGCTTTCAGCCCCGAAGTATCTCTTTGCGGTCTCTTCAGAAAGCATAAGATTAAAGGGCTCGGTTAATCCTTTGTCCGCACTTCCTTCCACCATGGGAATAGTGAAGATCTTGAGGATTTCAGGCTCTGCATAGTATGCACCATCTTCGTTAAACGCTTTCTTTTCTTCAGCTCCTTCCTGTAGTGCGATGAGCATGCGAGTGTTCAGTATGCGGGCGACCTCCTCAAACTCGGGGAAATCATTTTTTAACAATGGCCCAAACGGCGGTGCCAGGTGACCCAGGTGTAAATTAACGGAACCATCAGGTGACAAAAAGTTTCGCGTTATCCGGTAGGTGCGATCGGCATTGGCATGGTACCGGTCATACGAAAGTTCATCTTTTATGAAAATGAAGATTAGCAGGCAGCAGCACATGGCGAGCGCCAACCCGAAGATATTTATGAACGAACTGAGTTTGTCGCGAAGAATCGCACGAAAAGCAATTTTCAGATAGTTTTGGATCATAAAGGGCAGGTTTTCAAAATTAACTCAACGAATTTCCAAACGTTACACAAAGATCATGCTTTTCACAAAAGGTTGCTTTAATAGAAGGAAACGCACGGCGTCATATAAAGTAGTGTTCAAAGTTGAGCATTAATGTCCGGAAAAAAGGCAAAAAATTGTTCTTACCCGGGCTCCGAATCTGCGAGCTCCGGTTTCTAAAAATTTCTACCTTCACAAATAAGTGAAAAGCATGAGACTTCTGAAATCCCTACAGTTTTGTCTGTTATTTTTTTTCGTCCTCACAGTGGTACCTCAGTGTTTCGGACAAACTACGTATTGTAACCCGATGGATATTGATTACAAGTACAATTACGAACAATTAAACGACAGCATTTCTTATCGCTCGGGGGCCGACCCGGTTATTGTAAATCACAAAGGTGAATTTTTTCTCTTTGTGACTATCTCTGGCGGATACTGGCATTCGAAAGATCTTGTTAACTGGACATACATCATTCCCAATAAATGGCCCATGGAAGACATGTGTGCTCCGGCTGCTATGTCAGTCAAAGACACCTTGTATTTGTTTCAGTCCACATTCGAGCAGCGTCCCATCTTTTATTCACTCGAACCGGAAAAAGGAAGCCTTCTTTTTTATAACCGCTGGCTGCCGCGGTTGCCAACTGAAGTCGGACCTTGGGATCCGGCGTTGTTCTACGATGAAGAGCTAAACAAATGGTACATGTACTGGGGATCTTCCAATGTCTTTCCGCTTTACGGCAGCGAATTGGATAAGCACAAGAGATTGTCATATAAAGGTCAGTATAAACCCATGCTCTTTCTTCAACCGGAGGAGCACGGGTGGGAAAGATTCGGACGTGATCATCGCAGCAGCATCAAGCCATTCATGGAGGGTGCCTGGATGACGAAGCACAATGGCAAATACTATTTGCAATACGGCGCTCCCGGAACCGAGTTCAACGTTTATGCAAACGGAACCTATGTTGCCGATCATCCTCTCGGCCCGTTTAAGTACGCGCCATACAATCCTGTGTCATATAAACCAGGAGGATTTGTTACAGGGGCTGGTCACGGAAATACGTTCAAGGATAATTATGGTAACTACTGGAACACAGGCACTCCCTGGATTGCTGTAAACTGGAACTTCGAGCGGCGTATTGCCATGTTTCCGTCGGGGTTCGATAAAGATGGCCAGATGTTTTCAAACACCAGGTTTGGAGACCTTCCTCATCGGCTGCCTAAAAACAAGTGGGAAAATAAAGATGAGCTTTTCACCGGATGGATGTTGCTTTCTTACATGAAGCCGGCGACCGCTTCATCGAGTCTTGATACTTTTAAAGTGAAGAATGTTACGGATGAAAATCCCCGAACGTTTTGGGTAGCTAGTCAACACAAACCAGGCGAGTGGGTGACTGTCGACCTTCAGAAAGAGCATGAAGTAAAAGCTCTTCAGGTTAACTACACTGATTACAAGTCGGATATCTTTGATAACGATCCTGCCAGGGTTTATACACAGTTCATGATTTATCACTCATTGGACGGAAAACAGTGGGAGGTTTTAACAGATCTCACCAAGGAGAAGAAGCGCGACCGTCCCAATGCTTACATTGAATTGCAGAAACCCGTTCGTACCAGGTTCATTAAGTATGAGCATGTATACGTTGCTTCACCAAAGCTTGCCATTAGCGATATCAGAGTTTTCGGAAATGGATACGGTCCGCTACCGAAAACACCTGGAAAATTATCGGCTAAACGAGACGTTGATACACGGAACGCATTTGTGAGCTGGGAAAAAGTGCCGGGGGCAGTAGGCTATAATATCCTGTGGGGAATATCAAAGGACAAGCTGTATCAGACGTATCAATTATTTGCCGATCAACCGAATGTCTTTGAAATTCGGGCGCTTTCAAAAGGTGTTGAATATTATTTTGCGATCGAAGCATTTAACGAGAACGGTGTATCCCAAGTGAGCGAAGTTGTTCACATCAAATAGCTTTTCGAATTTTAATCATGGGGCTGTGTCAGAAGTTATAAATGATAAAAAAGTCTTTTCGTTGCTTGAAGTTACTCTCAGCATAAAAAAAACTATTCAGGAAAGGTATCAGCGTTCGTTCTGGGTAAAGGCGGAGATGAACAAGCTTAACCATTATTCCTATTCAGGACATTGTTATCCCGAACTGGTGGAGAAGATCGATGGTAAAGTTGTCGCTCAAATGAAAACCAATTTGTGGAAAGATGATTATTTGCGGATCAATGCAAATTTTCTCCACACGTTGAAAGAGCCGTTAAAGGATGGTATCAACATCCTGTTCAATGCAAGCGTGAGTTTTGATCCTGTCCACGGTCTAGGTTTGCGAATCATCGACATTGATCCGGTATTTTCGTTGGGTGAGCTCGAACGGGAGAAGCTGGAAACCATCGAGAAACTGAGAAAGGAAGGAGTGTTTCATTCAAACAAAGATCTTTCAATGCCGCTTCTTCCTCAGCGCATTGCAGTGATATCGGTAGAGACCAGCAAAGGCTACGCGGATTTTCTAAAGATCATTGCAAATAATACCTGGGGATACCGGTTCTTTTGTTTTTTATTCCCCGCATTATTGCAGGGAGATCGCTCCGTGGATTCTATACTCTATCAATTAAGAAGGATTCGACGGGTAAAACACCACTTTGATATTGTCGCCATTGTGAGAGGGGGTGGAGGAGATGTGGGGTTATCATCCTATAACCATTATTCATTGGCAAAGGAAATCTGCCAGTTTCCCATTCCCGTGTTGACAGGCATCGGGCACTCTACCAATGAGACCGTTGCCGAGATGGTCGCCTTCAAGAATGCGATCACTCCAACGGAACTCGCAGATTTTCTTATTCAGGCGTTCCACAATTTTTCTGTGCCCATTCAGCAAATGCAGGAAACACTGGTCTCGTCAACGACCGGCATATTGGCCGACGAAAACTCAGCATTGCTCGGCTCCGCTCGCCTTTTTAAGTCCGTTACAAACCAGCTATTGATTCATGACAGCCACAAGTTAAAAGGGTTAGCGCGTTCCGCAGCCCACCATCTAACGTATTACTTCCAAAAGAAAAAAAAGCTTGAAACAGATTGCCAGAATCACATTAGGAAAAGCGCAATTTTATTCCAAAAGAACAGGACAGGGGAGTTGATGAATGTTGAGAAAAGCATAAACCTGATGGATCCCATTAATATTATCAGAAGAGGATTTACCATTACACTAAAGGATGGAAAGGCTATAACGAGCCTGGCCGATGTCAAACCCGGTGACAAAACAACGACGATAACTGTTGATGGAACCATTACCAGCGAAGTAGTGAACATTAAAAGGAACGAAACCACATGAGCGAAAAAATCACATATACGCAGGCATTCGAGGAGCTCCAAGCTATTGTTGAAGAGATTGAGAACGGTCAGATCTCCGTGGATGAGCTTTCAGAAAAAGTAAAACGCGCCACGTTCCTTATTAAACTTTGTAAAACCCGCTTGACAACGACTGAGGAGGATGTGAAGCAAATACTCAAGGAGCTTGAAGACGGGGAGGAGTGAGAAGATGAGAAGGGGAGGAGTTGAGAATTTGAGGAGATGGCATCCTTCGAAGAGGGTTAAATTAACTTATTCAAGAACGATTCACCATTTAAGGTATGAAGAATAGCATAGTCATCTTGGTCATGGTTTTCGTTTTGTGTAATGCATGCCAACAAAAAAGAGATAAAATCTCCGATTTTTTAAAAGGACTCGACACAACCTTCATAGTCGACGAAAATGGAAAGAAATGGACATTAATTTCCGATCCTAAAAGCAAATTACAATTCACTAAGATTGAAGACATCGATAATTCGATAAATGGTTTCGTCAAGTATCACTATAGCTTATTTAACGGTGATTTTGTTTATGATCAGTATGGCACTATTTCCAAAGGCATTTATAAGGAAGTATATTTTAAGAATGAGATTCGAGTTTATATCAGTGACGATACTCTGAACGTAGGGGATCAGTTTCATGGAACCGCCTGGTTTGGAAAACCTCCGTATAGAATTGAAGTATAAGAGCCAGCTAGAACAGTCATAAAGATTAACAATCGCGACGACACCGGAACCTTTGAGTTTATTTGTAATGAGGAGGGATTGTTTGAATTTAGGGGAAAGATTGTTTATGATTCTGTTCAATCCGTTCCATTTGAATACAAATTTCTTGTTGTGAGAAAGGATCGAGGCTAACGGCTCCTGAAGGGATTCAAACTTAATAGCCGGCCCCGATTTATGGTAGCGCAGCTTCTCCTCTCCTCAACTTCTCAACTTCTCCTCTCCTCAACTTCTAACTACCGGAATGGAAATCCGATGTTTACATAGCCATATATCCGGTCCGATTGTCCGCAATACATTGTTGAGATAGAAAGCGGTCCGATACCGGAATCATATCCGACAGAAAGCGCCGCTCCGGAAAGGAAGTTATCAATCGAAATATCCTTATCATCGCGAAGGTAATCGTAGACCGCTCCGTTTAGCCGAAGCGTTGTGTAAAAACTTCGTGTGATCTGATATTGAAGGCCCACCATCAGTACGCTTACATTGTTCGTGTTAAGGGCGTATTCAGGCAATCCAGCAAACGGGACCTGATTTCTCACAAAGTCATTGATTCCACCGATATTGAAAAAATTGAAATACGCGTCTTCGCCCTTAAAATTAATTGCAGTGTTGAACTGGGTTAACAATGTGAGTTTTCGGGACAAAGGAGTGAAATTTTCCACCTTGAAGTGGAACTGGATGAAGGGGTCAAGATCCAGAGAGTCGGTTTTAACGGTTTCCGTTCCATCGCGTATGGTGATCGCGGTTGGGTTCTGGTTGTAGATCACTCCAAACTTGCCGTCGACACGCCATCCGCGGGTGGAAAAATTCCTTTTGTTGAGGGTATTGTGTTTGTAATACAGATAGCTGTGCAAATAAGTATTAGCGCCCTCAAAGGATGTTATACCGGAAATCTTTGGCTTGACCTTGAAGTTCTCAAGCATTGTTCCAATGCCCAGGGCTGAACTGAATCCAAAAGTTCGCTGTAGCTTTAGATCTATCTGAGGATTATAGGAACGGTACAAATACAGCTGCTCAAAATCTTGATAGATGGGAAATTTGAAACTCTCGTAATAGAGGGAGCCAATAAAGTTGATTTCGTCCTTCGAACCAAATGCAGTATTGTGCTCAAGTAAGATCCGGAAGTTTTCGCTGATATTTATTTTGGCCGTCGATTTTGACCGGTCAATTATAAAGTTTTTTATTTCGCCACCCAGGATCAGCGCAACATTGCTAAACGTATGATAATGTATTCCCGCCTTGAAATGTGTGAGGGGACGTTCAACAACGTTAAAGTCCAGTATGGCGTGTCCTGGTGCCTTTTGAGGTCGCCATTCGTAAGCGATTCTGCTGTAATTACGGGACCCATATACGCGCCGGATGGCTTCGGCGACTTTAACGCCATCATAAGTTTTCCCGAGCTCCAACGCAAGCCGGTTCCTGAACGATGTTCTGGTGGTATTTTTCAATCCGTGAATTCGAATGCTGTCAACAGTGACAGTCCTTGTTTGTGGCAGTCGGTTTTTGATAGGTGCATAGTCCGGGTAGATTGCGCGTAATGAATCCGCAATTCTCTTAAAAGTCGGATAGTACCTGTCGCCGGTTTGTTTGCCGATAGCGATTAAACTATCTGCACTGCTGAAGCTGGCGGCTGAGAATTTTTCAACCCGTGGTTGTATCAATAGGTCACACAACTTTAATTGTTGTTCAAAGTCGTCAGCATCTTTATAGAAACCTATTTGATAGAGAATATCAATAGCGGTGTTAAGATCTTTAGCCTTCAGCAAACCTTGTGAAAGATTGACGCCAATAATATAGTCAGCGCCCATTGCCTTAACATCACTAACGGGAAAATTTCGCACCACACCACCGTCTATAAGTTTGGTGTCTTTGTAATCAATGGGAGTAAAGACGGATGGCAGGGCCATACTTGCCCGAATAGCCGTTACGAGTTCGCCTTGGTCGAGCACCACCGCTTTTCCTGTACTGATATCCGTTGCTATGCATTTGAAGGGTATGCTGAATTTTGAAAAGTCTTTGATGTCATAAACGGGAAGGAACAATTCCTGAAACTTTAGCCAGATCTCCTGTCCTTCAATGATCCCGGTTTTTATCTTAAACTTTCCGTTCTCAAAGGGAACTTCAACAGCATAATTATCGAACTCAGTTTTTTCGTCGATGTTGACGTTGCGAATGGAAGGTTTTCCTGAGAAAAGAACGTTCCAGTCGATATCCCGCGCAATCTTTTCGATCTCCTTTCCGGAATACCCGGCTGCATATAGCGATCCCATGATGCTACCCACACTCGTCCCGGTAATACAGTCAACCCTCAGGCCGGCGCTATCGATGGCTTCAAGAATACCGATGTGGGCAAGACCTTTCGCTCCTCCGCCACTCAACGTCAACCCAATTTTTGGCTGGCTCCATGCCTGTGTGGTGATCAGAAGCAGCAGGCCAAATAATATCCATTTCCCCATCAAAGCCCAAAAATTTGGAAAAAAGATAAGCTTTTTTAAGCTGAATACGTTGTGCTTTTCGGCAACCCGCACGGCACATGTTACAAACTGAAAGAGAATTTCGAGTAATGAGCGCGTTCCTCGCAGGGAGTGAATACCACTATTGATATTCTGTAGGCAGGTCGTTGTGGGGAATAGCGGTCTCAACGAAACGCGGTACCCACCAGGATTTTCTTACCTGGTTAAGTGCGATAATTTGAACTCTGTTCGGCGCAACCATGCTAACGTTAATGATCTTTTTTGCTGTGAGGTCTGACTTGACCTGCAGAAACATCCATACAAGATCAACTTTCGGCCCTAGATAAATAGTCTTGATTTCGTCGATGAGTTCATCAAGCCTCATTGCCTCCCGCACTTTTAGCCTCGAAATAATAAATGTACTTATTGCATGATAATGTGACTTAAGTAAATAGACACCAGGCTTGTGATCTGGTCTTGTGGCTAGGATTACGTCACGCTGTGTTGAGTCCATCGTATTAATCGGGTGCAACATTTCAAAGCTACTGAAAGGGTTCGATGGTCCGGCTGGATTCGGCACTTAGTCGACGGCCGGATGATGATTAGCGTTGCTTTGTCGACGAGTGGTGTTAGTCCACACTTTGATTCAATGAATAATGATCAATGATGAATGGGGATGCTTGCCCGATGCAGTCGTTCATTACGTGATGACGTTAAGACATCCGGTATCAAAGCAGAGTCTCCCCCGAGAACTCGGGGGGACTCTGCTTGATCTATAGACTGAAGATGATTGTGGACTCAATACTCAATTATTTTCTGCTAGCCTATTCCTCTATTTCGTTGTCTAAGTAAGAAATTGTTACCTGTTTCCGATGTCCGTAAGTTTTTCGATATCGTTGTTGATCGATAAAATAAGCAAACTCGTAGCGGTACAGAAAACAGGACTGGTTATACAATGATGTCCATTCCAGCTGCCGTCATTATTCTGGATATTCAGCATACGGCCGCTGATGTTGTCATACCATTTCTTCCAGTCAGTGTCTTTCCCGATTACCATGCTCTCGCCTGTTTGCAGGTAACTGAGAAATTCTTCTCCACCATTGCTTCCGAAGCCATCCATCACATCTTCACGCTGAGCGGCATCTTTGGCGGAATTATAGACTTCGTATGCTGTGGAATACTTCATTGCATCGTCTTTATTAAATCCGATTTTTTGAAGATTTTCTGCAGATGCCGGAGCGCTTTGAGCTAATCGTCCATCGCGTTTGGCTTTCGAAACCTCTTCCTCGACACGCCGTGCTTCTTTAGCGCTGGCGCGAGCTGAGCCGGAGACCGAATAAAGCATCACGCCAGCTCCCATATCCGTCTTTACATCTCCCGTCTTTACATCATAATTGTTTTTTTGAGCAACACGGAAACGATCGAGAGCTTCTTCATTAACGTCAGCACCTTTAGTTTGCGCTGACTCTAGTGCATTAGCGGCAAAAGAAGACTGAAGTACACCGGCCCAGCCAGCGCCGACTATGTTTCCGTTGCCATCATGTGCACGTTGAATCTTTGCAACGCAAGTGTTAAGATTTTTTTGGATTCTTTGTTTAAGACCGGGATCATGATCGGCGTAGTCAAGCACATTAGATAGAAACTGCGCGGTAAGAATTACGTCGATGTTCGCACCCAGTTTGGTTTGGATTTGTGTACCAGTTTGCTGGGTGATGTTATAGCTATCGGACGAAGAATTTTCTGCGGCTTGTAAAAGGTAGTTAAGCGCCCGTCGTAACCGGACTGAATATTCTCCCTTCGACAGCGTTGTACCACTTCGAAGCAACGCCATGGATACCATGGCCGTTGTGGCTGGATCGGCTTCAACAGCAAGCGGATCACGAACGTCCTGATGTGCGTGACTTCCTGCACCCCAGCCGCCATTCTTGTTTTGGGCAGTTGCGATCCACGAAAGGCCGCGATCAACCGACACCTGCACTTTTTCCGGAGTTTTATACGCCGAATTCAATTCAGAGGATTCTTCACCCATAACAGTCCGAAACACACAACCCTTGGGAGGGACAAAAGGAACAGCTTTCTTCTTCGGTGTTCTTGTATTTCGAAAAGTGAATCCGAACAACAAGATCGCACCTACCGCGATTAAAGTCAGAAGCGAAAATTTCCACGATTTCATAGTAGTGTTATTATTTATTGTACTTATGATGAAGCGCCGAGATCAAATCCATAAGCCAAGCCCAACTTTATTTCGGCTACCTGGGTACCTGGGTGCCTAGCTACCTAGGCACCCAGGTACCTTTAACATTCATTCTACGTCTAAAAAATATCAGCAACTACAATGAATTCGCGGATCACCTTTTTCACTTAGTAAAGACGCCTCCCGGCTTAGGGATGGTTTTAAGACCGTGCGCGAAAAACCGTATACTTGATGAATGAAGGCGTTTATTGAGAGTCGTCCTTTGATTATCTTTCTGAACATAAAAACACTTCATCATGGCATCCAGGCGTATAATTAAGATCACGTTTCCAATCCTGCTTCTGGCCGGCATTTACTTTCTGGGTCCCGTACCGGAAAAACCAAAATACAGTCTTCAGATGCCTGGGGTTCCTTCGGATCCTGACGAGTTGGAGAGATATGTTGCGCAGCAGGAAGCAAAACATAAAGTCAGGCCTGGTTGCGAGGCACAGATCGCCTGGAAGGACACGACCAGGATGAAGACAGAATATGCTGTTGTCTATCTACACGGGTTTTCTGCGACGCAGATGGAAGGCGACCCTACGCATCGGCGCTTTGCAAAGGAGTTCGGATGTAATCTCTACCTTGCAAGGCTGGCCGATCATGGCGTAGATACAACGGAATCTCTACTGTACTATACACCAGACCGTGTCTGGGAAAGCGCAAAAGAAGCATTAGCTATCGGCAAGCAGCTTGGCGAAAAAATCATAGTAATCAGTACATCCACTGGGGGCACGCTCGCCCTAAAGCTTGCAGCCGAATATCCAGACGACGTTGATGCCTTGATCAATCTCTCACCTAACATCGCCTTGCGCCATCCTGCCGCTTTTATTTCCAATAATCCCTGGGGGCTACAGATAGCACGTTTAATAATGGGAGGAGATTACAACGTGTCAGATGCGACTGAGGCGGAATCAAAATACTGGACAAAAAAATACAGGCTGGAGGCAGTTACGCAAATGGAGCAATTGCTTGAGACCAGTATGTCGAAAGAACTTTTTCAAAGGATCAAACAACCTTCTCTCACCGTCTACTATTACAAAAACGAAGAAGAGCAGGACCCGCAGGTGAAGGTGAGTGCCATGATTGAAATGAATGAACAGCTGTCGACACCGGCAGACCTTAAAGAAGCGGTGAGCGTACCAACTGCGGGTGCTCACCCGCTCGGCTCGGGATTAGCGTCAAAAGATGTAGAAGCCGTGTATGCAGAGATTGAAAAATTCGCAGTTGAAAAACTGAAGCTGCCAAAGACAAATTGATCCCTTTGTTTAACGAGTTGTGAGAAGTTGAATAGCCCTTTCCAGGTCATCAGGTGTATCGATGCCGAACGTTTCGGTCAGGGTCTCGGCGATGGATATCTTGTATCCATTTTCAAGCCAGCGCAGTTGTTCCAATGATTCTGCTTTTTCCAACGAAGAAACAGGAAGCCTGGTAAGCTGCTCAAGAATATCCGACCTGTAAGCATACATTCCAATGTGTTTATAAAATTTGTGCTTCGATAGCCAAACTTCTTCAGGGGTGTTTCTTATATGAGGAATAGGTGAGCGACTGAAATACAAGGCTTCATCACCTTTACTGATGACGGCCTTCACAAGATTTGGATTAAAAAGCTCTTCATTCGTTGTAAGCGCCTTTACCAACGTTGCAATTTCAGTCGTGCCATTCAACTTTGAAGCGAGTAAATCGATCTGTGAAGGCTGAATAAATGGTTCATCGCCTTGAATGTTGATGACATAATCAAACTTTTCCGCCTGCTGAGTGAGGGCCTCGTAACATCGGTCTGTTCCGCTGACGTGACTTTCCTTTGTCATACATACCAGGCCCCCAAATGTTCGCACATGATCATAGATTTCGCGGTGATCGGTCGCTACGACTACTCTGGATACTGATTGGGCCTTAGATACTTGTTCGTAAACGCGTTGGATCATCGACTTTCCTTTTATATCGACGAGAGGTTTTGCGTGAAAACGCGTCGACGCATAGCGGGACGGGATAAGTCCAATGATTTTCATTTTCCTACAATTTGTTTTACCTGAAGACTGGAACCGGTTTCGCTCAAAACTTCAACGGATTCACCTTTTTCGACATATTCACCCCTCGTAAATGCATCGTACAGTTGTCCCTCAATGACTACTTTTCCACTTGGACGTAGTACGGTTTCGGTTACACCTTTTTTGCCCTTCATGTTTTTCTGGTTAAAGCTCGCGTTATATCCAGCGGCGCTATCCTGAGTGTCAGTCAACGCAACCCGCTTGTATAATTTAGTATTTGCAAGACGCGCTCCTCCGACGAAAAGAAGCACCACGCCACCCAATAATCCACCAACAGCCGCAGAAAATGCAAATACGATGTCGTTCATAGGAACGAATTCAAAATCAAAAGCATCATTGTTTAGCATTATCAATACCAGCGACATTATCGTAACAGTAATTCCCGCAATGCCGGCGACACCAAACCCAGGGATTACAAATACTTCGAGGCCGATGAGCATAAGACCAATGAAGAAAGCGATTATTTCCCAGTTTTCCGCAAGGCCATTGAGATAGTAGGGAACAAGATATAGGACGAGAGCGACCAATGCTACGAGTCCGGCAAAACCCAGTCCCGGTGCTTGCATCTCGAAATAGATCCCTCCGATAATGGCTAGGATAAGAAGTCCGCTAAGAAAAGGATTAAGGAAGAATTCGATGACCTTATCAGCGCTGCTCAGCGAAAAACGATCCAGCTCATAGTCTGCGATGTTGTTTTTCTTAAGGATTTCCTCAATGGATTCAACCTTGCCTTCACAATAGCCATAGCGTATAGCCTCTGAGGTGGAGAAAGTGATGACCTGACCTATTTTTTTTACACTATCGATTTGTACCTGTTCGTCAACCATGCCTTCCGCGATAGTTGGATCACGTTTATTTTCTTCTGCCGTTGACCGCATGATCGACCGCATGTATGACTGATATTTATCGGGTGCTTTCTGGCCGCTGCCATCCACTACGGTAGCGGCGCCAATGGTTGCTCCGGGAGACATATAAATGCTATCGCAGGCGATCGATATAAGGGCACCCGCCGACGCAGCATCGGAATTAATGAATACCCAGATCGGATTTTTGAAACCCATGACTTTGTCGACAATATCTTTTGCGTCAGTGAGCACGCCCCCGTAAGTATCCATTTCAATGATGACAATGTCTGCCTTTGTTTCTTCGGCATGTTTGAGGGCCAGGTCGACATAACGGGTGACGCGTGGGTCGATCTCGGTCTTTATTTCCATAACCATGACGTTCTTTTTTTGAGCAAAGGCCGTTAACGATAGCCAGCTGAAAAACAAAATGACCAACAATCTCTTGAAAATGTGCATAGCGCAATGGGTTAATTAGAGAGTTCCGTGATCCACAACTCATTCGGGAGTATTCGAACGACATCAAGGAATCCCGAAACCTGTTTTACATTGCATAAAATTAAGCTTTATACCGGTTGGCACGCAGCGTTCAATTTAACTTTTCGCATGTTTTTGAGGGTGTAATCTGGAATACATTGACATCGCCCGGCACCGGGGTCCTGTTACTGGAGGTACGTGACAGTGCACGAAAAAGGGTAGCCTTTTCCGCCCTTGAATGTAAGACAGGAGAATTCATCTGGCGAGAGAAGAGTTTCGATGAGCCGTGGTGGATCAGCCTGGGTGCCGTTTCGGATGACGTGGTGATTTTTACGATCTATTTGGAAACCAATAATCCAGACAAAAAGGGTGTGTTTGCCTACCATATCCGTGATGAAAAGATGTTGTGGTGGCATAATGATTTTTCCCTCGTTTCTCTATCAAACAAAACCGTTGAAGGAGTCTCGTCGAAATATGGTTTTAAAAATGTTACCCTTGATATTATCACCGGACAGGAGACTTCCGGGGCACATCGGGAGCAGGAGGGTAATGATCCTGTAATCCGTCCGCATCAATACCTTCCGGATCATCGTTATTTCGACACGGTTAAAATATTTTTAGAGCAAAAATTCAATTTGTCGCCGGTTATTGCGTTGGAATACCTGGAGCACGATTCCATCGTATTTATTTCCTTTTATGTTCAGGAGAGTGAATTGGCCAACTATTTGTTTATGATTTCTGCCGATGGCAATCTCCTAATGAAAGAAAAACTAGACGAACAGCTCAAAGGAATCGGCCTGGGTACTTTTTTCATCCTATCGAGTTGCGTATTTTTCGTGAAGAATAAGGGAGAGTTGGTAAGCTACAAGATCGTATGATTAACGAACTAATTATAGTGGGTGTCTCATTTTTTCACCCACACGTCCTACAGGATTCCACAGGAACAGAAGTGATTAATGGAAAGGTATTTGTAATCCATCAGGTAGGGGAAAAGGAAACATTGTACGGCATATCGAGGCGCTACGGCACCACCGTGGATGCTATCCTGCAGTACAATCCTACTGCCGATGGAGGCTTGGAAATCGGACAAATACTAAAGGTACCTTATGTGCCTAAAAGTCCTCAAAAATCACCTGCTGGTGGTACAGTCCATGTTGTCGCTGCCAAGGAGACGATGTTTTCAATTTCGCAAGCCTACGAGGTTTCGATAGATGAAATAAAACAATGGAACAATCTCGCAGATAATTCCCTGTCGATTGGTCAGGAACTGGCGATCAAAAAAAGCAGCTCGCGAAATGTTACACCAACGACAACGACCTCTTCTAAAGGGTTCCATATTGTTGGCGCCAAAGAGACTATGTTCTCAATTGCTAAGCAACACGGCGTTACAATCCAGCAAATACAAGAATGGAATAAGCTGGAAGGAAACGAAATAAGTATCGGCCAGGAGTTGCGTGTTGCCCCTCCTCAAAATGAGCCCGTTAGGACCGTGGCAGCTCCTGTTGTAGCCACCACCGCATCCAAAAAAGATGTCGTGACACAAACGGCACAGCCTAGAGTTGAAGTAAAAGAGCAGACGATCAGGATCTCTGAGGGTGTAAAGAACACCGACGAAATCTCCCAGAATGGACTAGCTGAATTGATCGAAGGAACTGAAGGAAACAGAAAATACCTTGCCCTGCATCGGACAGCACCGGTGGGAACGATATTAAAAGTGCGTAATGAAATGAATAGCCGTGAAGTATTTGTCCGGGTTATGGGGAAGTTGCCTGACACGGCATTAACAGACAAACTGGTTATAAAGATTTCAAAGTCCGCGTATGACCGGCTAGGTGCGATAGACCAGCGATTCAGAGTGGAAGTAACCTACTACAAATAAGGGCGCAACCTGCTGGTCTTTCAGGCAGATGATGCAGATTGATTTACGCGGATTTGCGCAGCACAAATCTGCGAAATTAGCGTGCCTTTTGATCTGCGAAGATCAGCGGGAAAACACCAATCTTGTCCACGTTTTTTTGTGTTGCATGGAATGAACTGTAAGTCCGGATTTGGCCGTGCACGATTTCGCGTCAAGCCTTGACATCCTTACTAAGCCAGGCCTCGAGTCTTCGATTCATAACGCCATACCACAATGGTGGCACAAGCGCCAATATAATCATTGTCGAATAGCCAAACGGTAGTTGTGGACTTTCTTCATGATGATCCAATACCTGATACCTTTTGTGAGCGTACACATGATGATCGGAATGTCGTTGCAACTGGAAAAGAAAAAAATTGCTTAGCAGATGACTGGAATTCCACGAATGAAGTGGATTTACCTTTTCATATTTTCCAGGTGAGGTCTCCCGTCTCAAAATACCATAATGTTCAACATAGTTTACAAGTTCGAGAAGTGTAAATGCTAAAACACTTTGTGAGAAAAAGAAAAGTGGGATCTGCCAATACTCTCCGTTCCTGCTGAATAGAAGCGTAAGCGACGCGCAAAGTAAAAGCGGAAAAATTGCACACCAAAACATTTCGTTTTTCGCACTAAGAGGTGAAAGCCCCTTCTTTCTCAGTCTCTCCTTTTCAAGTTTCCATGCATGAACATAGCCAACAAAGACAGACCTTGTCCAAAATGAAAAGAAGTTTTGGTCGCGGCGTGCTGTTGCTGGATCTTCTGGAGTCGCGACTGATACATGATGCCCTCTGTTATGTTCAATTGTGAAATGCATGTAACAGACCGTCATAAGGAGCAGTCTTGCATAAAGTCTTTCCACGGCGGACTTTTTATGACCAAGTTCATGGGCCACAGTAATACCAATTCCTCCCGTCAGAAGCGAAAAGCTCACAACGAATCCAATCCATTCCCAAACAGTACTCATCCTGCCTGTGGTGACAACATATGCACCCCAAATTATCATTGCGAGTTGAAGATAGGTCCACAAGTAGATGACAAAGCGGTAATAAAATTCTTCTTCCACGTGATTCATTTCGTCGTCGGGGATGTTTGCAGGATCGGTGCCAATCAACTGATCCAACACGGGGAGGATGACGAAAGCGAATATCAGGGCGAGGTAGTTCCAAAGGCCGCCAAGGTAGAACCCAGTGACCACGAGACCGGGGATTATGAATGCTGCGTAAAAACCAATGCGCCGGGCGACCGAAACCATTCCCGAATTTAGGAAAGCTGTCCGTCTGTTAGTGATTGGTTATTAAATTATTTCGGTCAGATAAAGCAGGAAATCCGTCGTCTATTCGACTGACACCATTTGGAAAAGGTATTTCTTCTCGAGTGAATCGTTCCTGTTTGCTTCCACCAAATAAGACTTGTTTTCCTCGAGGAATTCGTTGTATTGCATTACGACCAAATCGTAATCTTCGCGGTAGTTGTTAACGCGTTCATCGGCGAGCCGAATATCTTCTACAAGTTTCTGCAAGGTGGTATTTTTGGAAAAACCCGCAGTTGTCTCAGCAAGACTGATGAGTTCGCGAACCAACGTCGTTGACGCAAAGTCATACTCTTCGACTACATCTGCATTGCCCATTGACTTTTGGGTATAGCGAAGTCTGGTCAACTGGTCGAGCTGCTCTTCATATTTTGTTATTTGATCGCGGTCATCAGTGGTGATGACCAAAAGTTCGTGAAGCAGGTTATGCATCGACTTGATCTTCTGATTATCGTCGTTGATCATCACGTTCCATGACTGAAGCATGCTATCCTGAAATGCCAGATACCGGTCCGTAAGCGAATCTGCTTTGGTAAAAGCTGCATCTGAAGAATTAGCCTTGTTCTCACCACAACTCATCAAAACTGCACCACCAATAACTATTATAACGCCAGCAACGATTTTTCTCATGATTTTAGTTTGGGCTCTAGTGCGAAATACGTGGTTACGGGACAAAATGTTATCCGGGTTTTGCCCGATTTGTCAGGCATGTATGATTTTTTTGATTTTATAAGGGTTTGAACTGCTCGAAGGCTTCCTTGCAATCGAAACAGTAGTGTATCGAACGGCAGAGGGTGGGACCGAACAGATTCCGTATCTCCGTATTCGTGCTGTTGCACTGGGGACAGGCGGCGTGTTCCAGAACGTCGATGTCGCTGATAATTTGAGAGGTTGGGGGAGGAGCAAGGCCAAACTGCTTCAGAGCTGCACGGCCTTTTTCAGACAGTTTGCTGGATGACCAGGGATCGCGGAAGCTCACTTTCACGTTTACATTCCTGGCGTTATGTTCCCCTAGTACGCGAACGATATCTTCCTTCATAATGTCAAGAGCGGGACACCCCACGAAGGTCGGAGTCATTTCAACATCTATCTTTTCACCGTCCACGACTACACTTGTGATCACCCCAAGATCTACCAGAGATAACACTGGGATCTCTGGATCCTTCACTTCTTCGAGCCACCGGTAAACATCTTCCACTGTCATATGCAACACATGCCCTACTTGTAGACAATATCAAAAGAATTAGGAATTATTTGATTCAGGTGATGCTTCATGTGCTTCACATAGTCTTCCGCCAGCCACTGAAGCGAATGCAGCTGTTCTGTTGTGCGTCCCGTATTGCAAGACTTATCGTAGTTGTTCACTGGCATTGTATTTAGAACGTCGCAAATTCGGTTGTTTATCAAATGCCAGAGCTGGATCACATGTTCACTCCTGGCTTGTCCATAAGCATTAGCAGATACCCAGAAATCCTGCTCATAGACAATTTGAGGAGGTGTGGTCTCGTATTGACCACAGATAAATCTCCTCAGGTTATTTTGTGCAGAATCGATAAGGTGGCCGAGGACTTCTTTCTTGCTCCACTTATTGGGCAATGGTTTTGCCGTGAATTCTTTTTCGGGGATGGACGAAATTTTGGTGGTGTAATAGGCAACGATACGTTGCAGCTCTTCAGTTACTTTTTTCATATTACCATTCTGCGTTTGGATCAATCTTAAATACTTCGCTCATCTCGTCCAGCAAAGGCTGGAGGTGTTCGCTGTGATTACCGGCCCGCCCGCCAAACACCGGGTTAATGCTTTCCCATTGTGGCAATCGCAGCTCAGTCTTCTTAAGAGTTTCTTCAACACGCTCCATCCAACGATCTCTCAAAATCTTTTCACCAGCGAAGATTTTCTCTGACGTTAACTCTTCCTCGTATGGAGATACTTCAAATATACCTAAAGCATAGGGCAGAGAGAATGTCAGGGACTGTTGTAAACGCAGAATACTTTCTTCTGTTGCAGACCCTAGCTGCTTCATCCATGTTCTTGCGTGAAGGTCGTGATACCTAAGCTCACCTGAAATTTTAACCGCTAACTCCGCCAGGGCAATAAAGGTTGATTCACGTAACATTTCGAATCGAAGTTTTTCAGCAGTATCGAACAGGAAATGGCGTACTAAACTAAAATCATATTCACCATTGGGCAGTTCCGTGAAAATACAATTGTGAAAGCTGGTTGAGTCCCGCATAAACGCCACAGTATCGGGTGGCGCCTCACCCAATTGATGAAGCAGTTGGTACAATACAAGACTTTGACCTAGCTTGTCCTGAGCCATAGATGAAAAGGCAATGTCTTCTTCGAGCAATGGTCCAAAGCCTGTCCATTCTGAATTTCTGTGACCGAGGACCAGTTGGTCGTCTGCAATTTTATATAGCAATTCTTTCGTCGCCTCTTCTTTCATAAATTATTACCCTTATCAAGAAACTCTTTCAGCTTTTCTCCTCCCTTATAATCGGACGCATCTCGAAACTTCTTTTCAGGTAGTGTTTGCCAAAGGTCGCCTTCATCGACGGTTGTAAAGCGGATGTCATCGGTCCTTATTGCCCATACCTGAAATACCTGAGTGGCCTTGTTAAGCTGTTGACGCGCATTCCACATCGCCTCTTCCGGCGAGTCAGCAAATACTTGTCCGGCGTGCACAGTTTGTTTTCCCCTCTTTTGGAGGATATAGATCTCGAATGAATTAGCGTGCCCTGTACTTTGTGCAGGTTCCTGGATAAGGTCAAACGCGTTCTGGTCGCCTTCGCTCAAAGCAGAAACAAATACTTTGGCCGTCTCCACGACATACAAGGAAGAGCAAGTGAACCTACGCGTAAAAGCTTCCTTTGCCATCACAAAGGCCATCTCAAGGTTCGGACCATGAACGGCACCCTCATGCTGAAATGTTTTTTTCGGATTCGGCTGAACAAATACCTCAAAAGTGCTGAACTGAGAAAGGGCAGCTTCCTCCTTATTCGAGGTTACGTTCTGAGGGAGACGGTTCACACGGGGATCCAGCGAGTTCACAAATTACCTGTTTTTGAAATTTGACGACTTGTCTAAAATTTCCATCTTCTTGTCTTGATTTAAAAACTTACGCCAATAAAACTGCGTTATTCTTTTTGATGAAATACCTCGATTTGATTTGGGCAATGGATTTTCTTTACCGGTATTATCCTAAGTACCATTCAAATGAATTGTTGTTGTTGGCCGATGACATTTTGAAATGGTTCAATAACGAGCTTCCCGAAGACAGTAGTGCAGTGGTATATTTAAAGAGTTGTTTTGACTCGCCGTATGAAGCCATATCAAAGGTATGGAACGAAGTTCTGCTGCTTGCGGGTCCATTCTCCAGGTTAAATTAAGCGAGGGGCGTCACTCTCACCGCTTTCGGTGATTTCAATGCTTCACGCACCCAACGTCCACGTGCCTCCGCGATCCTTCTCACTTCCAGACGTTCCTTGTTACAAGGTCCATCCCCGTTAATAACTCTTTTGAATTCTTCCCAGTCCGGTTCGGTATACTCCCATCTGCCCGTTTCACTATTCTTCTTAAGGTTCGGATCAGGAATCGTGAACCCAAGTTCCCAGATCTTCGGTACATACATATCGAGGAACTGGTTTCGCGTGTCGTCATTGGTCGACATTTTGACCTTCCAATTCATTAATGTTTTGGTATGGGCAGAGATCTTATCGGATGGCCCAAAGAAATGCATCATGGGTGGCCACCACCGGTTTAATGCTTCCTGGAACATATTTCGCTGAACTTGCGTACCCGCCGCAAGATAGATCACACAGTGATGTCCATACTTGAGATGGAATGATTCCTCTGCACAAATTCTATCCAAAGCCCGGCAGTATGGGCCATAGCTACCTTTAGCATTAGCCAGTTGATTCACAATCGCACCTGCATCAACGAGCCAGGATATAAAACATGCATCTGCCCAGGTGAATGCCGGGTAGTTAAAGACATTTGAATACTTTGATTTGCCATTGATGAGGTCATGGATCATTTGTTCCCTGCTCTTGCCCAAGGTTTCTGCGGCACTATAGAGCAATTGCGCATGGCCTACCTCGTCCTGCACTTTTGCCATTAGTGCAAGCTTGCGCTTGAAACCAGGAGCCCGGGTTATCCAGGTACCTTCAGGGAGTGCACCAATGATCTCACTGTGTGCATGTTGTTCAATCATTCTTATGAGTTGCACGCGATAGAGCTGGGGCATCCAGTCGGATGGCTCGATCTTTTCGCCCCGCGCAATACGGGCTTCAAAAGCGGAGAGCTTGACCGGATCCTCCTGCGCCAGACTGTCTGTCTTGATCCCTTCGAAAGTATTTCCGCCGCCGTACATAAACTAGAGTTTAATGGGAAAGAAATGCCCAAATCGTCGTGTAATCAGCGATTTACAATATTATAACGTCGAAACCAAACGATTGTTAGCCGTTTTGGGGCGTTCTTTTAAGCCCATTCACCAGCATATCGGCGAGCTGAAATCCCAGCGCTTTCGGGTCGATGGCTGAGTCTGGGTCGTACCACATTGGCATCCAGTTAAGGGACGAAAACAGGGTCATCACCGCAAGCTTTTTATCAATGGTGTCCTTGAATTCTCCAGTGCGAACGCCATCTTCAAAGATGGATTTGAAGCGGTTTATATAGTTGATCCGAAGCAGTAAAAAGTCTCTCAAATAAGGTTCGCTCAGGTGACGGTGCTCATTCATAAAAACAGCTGAAGCGGTCAGATCTCGCGCCATTACCTGAATGTGGCCGATGATGCCGTTTCGGAGCTTTTCACTCGCAGATACGTTCTGTTTCTCGACTTCATCCAGTGATTTTCTGAACTCAGCCGCCATATCGAAGCAGAGGCTCCGAAGAATTTCCTCTTTGGATTTGATATGAGAATAAAGGCTTGCAGCTTCTATCCCCAATAATTGCGCGAGGTCGCGCATGGATGCCGCGGCATACCCCTTCTCCTTGAACAGTTCTGCTGCCTTTCGAATGACTTGTTCTTTCCGAGATAAATTGCTTATAGCGTCTGACATACTCTTTTAGATACTTAAAGTTAAAAATTTATCCGTTAGTGAGCCTGAAAATTTTAGGCCAGGTCCACCCGGATAACGGCAAGTTCCAGGGGGAATGTTGGTATAACAACAATTCGCAAACAAGTGTTAGGAAATGAAAAGCCCTGAGTAGTGGTCCTACCCAGGGCTATGCGTTACTAACTTTTCGATTCATTGGCAGAAAACCCCTTAGTGTTGAGTGTTGATATATTGAGTGTTGAGTGTTTTTTCGGACGTCATGTCTTGCGGTGTAGGCGGGGCTCGCGGCGAATAACACTCAACACCCAACACTCAATATGTCAATACTCAGGTATTGACTGCTCACTCCAAGCCGTTTAGAATATTACTCCGAAGCTGAAGGCATTCAGACTTGGACCCTTGCCCTCGACGAACAACTCATTGATATCATAGTTAAAGAACAAGTCAGTAGATCGATATCCGAGTTGAAGACGGAGTCCCCAGCGGATGTTGTTAAGATAAAAGCTGTCATGCTCCTTGTCCTTTTCCTTTTCGTCGTCCTTGTACACAAGTTTGGAATGACTTTCTATGCGATAGCCAATGTAAGGCCCGAGTCCTACCCGAAACGAGTTGTGATAACCGTCCCAGATCCGGGCTTTGCGGCTATTGTCTCCAAAATCAACTACCGGTATAAGCGAGGCCGTTAGGAAAGAAGCGGTAAGCTTGCTTTTCTTATAACTAACGTCGCGCATATCTTCTACGAAATGTGTTCCGTTATCATCCTTTTGTATCAGGACATTGTCCTCTTCGAATTTGAAGTTATACCAGTTCACGCCGATTCCCCATTCAAGGAAAAACTTCTTTGCCAGGCGAGTTCGTTGAATGGATGCCAGCCCGATATACCATGATCCCCATGGTCTCACTGAATAAAGTTCGTCGTTGCTATTCGGAAACTTGCCATCGCTTAAATAGTTATTAGTACCGAAGTCGAAATTGAAAGACTGCCACGTACGGCCCCAGCGGTTTCCGTTGTAGACGTGATAATTACTCCATTCGTCATCATCATCATCATCATCGTAGTCTTCATTCTTATGAAGGTTCCAATCTTCTTCCTCTTCATTGTCGTTTTTGGCAATTTCCTCTTCGGTTTCCAGAGAGTCCCGCTTTGCGAGTGCGGTCGTATCGTTGCTCTCCAGTTTGGTCAGAATATCCTGAAAAAGCTCCTGAAAGTCATAGTGCTTTAATATCTCGAGGTCGGCCCGGTCTTGTATTGTAAAAATTACTTTGCTTGACTTTGCCAGTTCGACAACTATCGTATCACCTTTTTGCTGACCATTTGCTATTAAGTTGACGCCTAGCAATAGCGTTAGTAGAATCCTCCTGAGCATACACATTTACTTGTTTTGTCCACGTTGCTTTTCACTTTTAAAATTCAGCGCCAGAATTTCATTTTTCTTCTGTCTTAGTTCGCCGAATGGATCTTGATTGTTTGTAAGATCATTGGCTTTCTTTAACAGCTTCTTCAACGTAGATGACTTCTTGCTATCGGAGGTTGCTTCAGCTAAGGATTTTTTATCTAAATATTCTTCAACATCTTTCGCACTATATACAAGAGTCATGTTGTGTGCCTCCACTTTTGTTACGACAGGAGTATCTTCGAGTTGAGGTTGAGTAACAGTTTCAACTAATGCTATTTCTTCGTGTGTCTCGTTTTGTAAAGGCAATATTTCTTCCTCCACCACGTCCGCCACGTTCAACTTCTTAACGTCAACCTTTGGTGGAGCCATTTTTTTATTTGTCTTTTTTTGTTTTGAAGTCTGCGTTGATGGCTGATCAGACGTCGCTGATGGTTGTGATTCTTTTTTTACATCAGCTAATTTTTCGTCACTCGCAGGAACTTGTTCTGAAGTTTTTTCTTCCGCAGGTTTTGTCAGCGATTCTTTGGACAGAACTTCTGTGTTGGTGTCAGGCCATGAGATATAGCCAACGACGGCTACTAACGCAATTGATGCAGCGATTTTCAGCCAGAGCCACTTATCGTTTTTTTTAGATTGGGCGGCGGCAATTTTTTCCCACGCAGAAGCTGGAGCAGGCTTTTGATAACCTTCCAGTTTTTCGCGAAAGAGTTCATCAGGTTGTTGATTCATCGCTGCTTATTTTTTTGTTTTCGATCCAATTTTGTTCAATCAATAGTTTTTGCAGGAATGTCCGGGCCCTGCTGAGTTGTGACTTAGATGTGTTCTCACTGATTCCAAGTTGTTCTGCAATTTCCTTGTGTGAGTATCCATCAATAGCGTAGAGGTTGAAGACGATGCGATAACCTGTGGGAAGCTCCTGTATCATCTTTAATAAGTCTTCCGCCTCAAGGTGATCGCTCAGCGCATTATAATCAGGCTCGCGGTCGGCCTGTTCCAGGTCTGTTTCCAGGTACATGGACCTGTTTCTTCTTAGAAAGGTGAGGGCTTCGTTCACAACAATCTTTCTGATCCATCCTTCAAAGCTTCCTTCGCTCTTGAATTGCTGGATCTTATCAAAAACCTTTACAAAGGCAGTAACAAGAATATCCTCTGCCTCCATGGAATTCTTCACATAGCGGTAGCACAAAGCATACATTTTTGACGAAAAGGAATCATAGAGCAGCTTCTGGGCGCTGGGTTCGCGCCGAAGGCATCCTTTGATCAATTCGTCTTCTTTGGCCCGGTAAATCTTTAAATGCATTAAAAGGGTTTCGAAGGTAAGATGCCCGTTTTGCAAACGGGGTTGCGCAGACCAGGGAATTTAATTCAGGCTAATAAGCCGCCTCGTAATCCACCGTAATTGCGACCCAGGAGTACTTCTTGGGACGCACTTCAACGCAGCTTACGCATCCATTTTGGTCGATTATGTTAGCAAAAAGGCCTTTCGGTTCCTGTGTAAATACTGAATATTTGCCCGGAGGCAGTTTGATCTTGAAGGATCCGTCCGCTTTGCTCCACACTTTGGTCACCAGCTCAGTCTTCACATTATTGAAAAACTGATCCTGTTGCCCTACATCTTGTAACGTGGCAGCTTTGTAAACGATTATCTCACGGGTGACGCCCTGCTCGGCGGGGATCGATTTGCCGGGGCCAGGCATTTGGTTGCCGCTGACCCAGAAGACCTGTCCTTGAATTCCCTCTCTTGGGCCTTTAGTAAACTGAACAATACCGAAAAAAGCCAATATCAGAACAAGCTTTTTCATGAGATAAAAGTACAACTTCTCCAGTTACCGTTCAGAAAATTTTACAGTATCAGGTTGATCAAATAGACCAGGAGGAACAGTAAGAATATGATCATATGTGAGAGGGTTTTTTAATCTCTTTTAATTACATGCGGATTACCCCGATAGTCAATATCACTTGCCAACCCTTCTTCCATCTCGAGGCTTTTGCTTACGTTAACTTTTGCTGATGAAGCACCCGATGCCTCAACAATAGCGTCTTCTACTTCCAGATTATAGGCACGCAGCTTTGAGGCAAACTGCAATTCAGCATCAAGATTGGTCGCGTGACCAGACAAATCTGCCTCTGATTTCCCTGTAAGGTTGATGACAAGGTCTCGCGTGTTAATATCTCCTCTGAGTTTTACAGGTCCCCTGAGGTCAATATCGATATTGTCTGATTCGAAGTTTTCAAACTCGATCTTGCCATATCCTTCAGCTTCGATCTTTTCTAAAGCAGGCATAGTGATGTTGATACGGATCTCGTCTTCGTGGATCATTGGTACATCCCAGTCGAAATCTTTACTTATTCGTTCATAGTCAATGACCAACGTTCTGCCAAGACGGTATATCTTGTACTTCTCTTTGTCGGACTCAGAACCGATCAATTCGACAGCGAACTCGTCGCCCCTGCTAATACTCACATCGAATATACCTTTGATCTCGAGTTCATCAAAGTCAGTCAGCCCAAAGTCATCCGCAACGTTGTTTTTTTCCGCTTCAGTTATGGGACAGTCCAGACACTTCAATCCCTTTTCGTTCATTTCCCACGTGAAACTATCCATATCTTCCCAGTCGATGTATTGTGAAATGAACCGGCTCATTGATTCATCCATCACGAAAGGGTGGTTGGACGGTATGTAAAGCGTCATATCCAGTCGTTGCGCACGGAAGATCGCGTCCTTCTTGAATTGAACGTTCGAATCGAACGTCATCACGGAATCTTTTACTTCAAAATTATATTGGATCATTTGCGCATTTTCTATGGCTTTTTGTTTCGTAGCACCCCTTCCTTTGAAAATCTGCACCAATCGAAAATCCTTACCTTCATATCCCTTCAAGGTGAGCGATATTTCGTCGTAGTCGTCCATTCCAACTTCATTGATATGAAAGAATGCCTTCTTACCTGTCAAGTGGTGCGTAGTTTCCACTCTGAATTCGCCTTCTTCCTTGAATGAATAAACAATCTTTGGAATACCTACACTTAACATCGCGACACTTATGAAGAACAGCACAAACATTGCCCATCCTATAGATGGTCCAAACACATATTTCTTGGCGATAATCGAAGCACCCAGCAACGTGATCAGAACAGCAGGAATAATAGCGGCAAAAAAACCTGCGAATACAATCCACCCGGAGAAACTATTTGTAATTACCTCCAATGGCATGCTGATCTCATCGAAGCGGAAAGAACCTCCAGGTAAGGCAGACACGGACAATAGCCCAACTAACACTCCTCCCGTGATCACTGTTGCAAACATGAGACTTACTCCCACCAGGATCACAACGATACCGATACCCACGCGGAATATTTCAAGCAACGGAACCAGTATTTTCCCTAATACGCCGAGAAGAAGTCCTATGAGTCGAAAGGGAAACAACAGGATTTTGGTAGCAGTGCTCTCTTCCTTCTCCTGGTCTACATTAAGATTTTTTTTAATGTTGGATTCGATGTTGGAGAGTGTTACTGGCTCTCCTTGCATCTCCATACGGTCTGTGATACTTTTCGCTTCGGGAAGGGCGATCCATAATACGACGTAAACTATGAAACCGACGCCGAAGAATATCGTGAAAATTATAAAGAGCAATCTAACGGCGATGATGTCGATAGCAAAAAAGGCGGCTACTCCTCCTGATACACCGCCGATAACTTTTCGTTCACCATCACGAAACATTTTCTTGCCGATTTCCGGTTCTTCAAGATCGTACGACCCAGGCACTACTGCCCACATGATGACATATACCAGTAACGTGATACCGTAAGCAAACGCAAGCAAAGCAAAGAGTAATCGAATCCATAAAGGATCAACGTTGAAATATATCCCAAGACCTGAGCAAACACCGCCTACTATCTTGCGCTTTTGATCGCGTTGCAATTGTTGTGGCTTCGGCTGTGTTTTGCTACCTGATGCAGATGACGAATTATTTTGTGCTTCGTTATTTGGAGCATTTGTTTCCTTCGATTGACCGGACGCAAACTCCTGCTCTTCCGCTGCTTTAAAATCGCTTACGCTTCCCATGGTAGCAATCAGCGAATTGACATCCTCCGCTGTGATTACCTGTTTGCCCTCATTCAGCTTCGACAGAAAGATCTCGGCAACCCTGCTTTCGATATCCGCTAAGATCTCGCTGCTATCTTCAAAAGAGGCAAAGTATTTATTGATGGAGTCGAGGTATTTTCGCAAATGCTCGTAGCCATCCTCTTCAATATGAAAGATGATACCGCTGATGTTTATGCTTATATTTTTTTTCATAACAGTTAAAAGTCGGAATTAAGCGTTGGATTTGGTCGTAATCATTTGAGTAGAGTGAACAAGATCGTCCCATGTTTCCGTGAGATTACCCAGAAATTTACTGCCTTTGTCAGTCAGCTTATAGTATTTCCGTGGAGGTCCGGATTTAGATTCTACCCATTTATATTCCAGGAATCCGGCGTTCTTTAAGCGGGTAAGCAAGGGATAAAGCGTGCCCTCGACGACGATAATCTTTGCGGCTGTCAGCTCATCGAGCATGTCAGAGGCGTAGACTTCGCCGCGGGAGATTATGTGGAGTATGCAGAATTCCAATATTCCCTTCCTCATCTGTACTTGCGTGTTCTCAAGGTTCATACGTCCATATTTAGTCGATTCTGTAACTATATACGGAAAAGTACTATGTATGGCCAAGTACTGTGCAGAAATATTTTACATCCCGGTTTTTCAGGGTTCCTGGGCCTTTTTTGCTTACTTTGCTCCCATATTTTGTATCCAACCGGACGAGTGCAGCCAGACCAGAATGAGAGCATTATTAATTAGTTGTGTTATCCTTTTCTCCTTTTGTCAGCGCTCTTTTGCTCAGGTCGGGAACGAATGGATCGTTTTTAACCAGCAATACTTCAAGATCCCGGTCGGCAAAGAGGGTATTTATAGACTCAATTTAGCCGCTCTGCAATCGGCCGGATTCCCGGCAGCAAGTGTTGATCCCCAGAAAATCCAACTATTCCACCGCGGCGAGGAACAGTCTATATATATAGAGGGAGAAGGCGACGGGCAGTTTGGACCAACGGATTTTATCGAATTCTATGGTCAGCGCAATGATGGTACTCTTGACGCCGGTCTTTATGAAAATCCTACGGATCAGCCTCATACACTGTACAACCTATACACGGACACGACTGCTTATTTTCTCACAGTCGGCGTCTCAACTGGAAAAAGAATGCTCACATTTTATGAGAATAACGACGGAGGGCTGATCGCTGAAGATTTTCATATCGATGAAAAGACCCTGGTACTTACGTCACAATATGCCACAGGTCAGGACTACGGCGAAATACAGAAGACAACGTTCGGCATGGGCGAAGGATGGGGTGGACCCTATATCTTCCAAGGAGGTTTCGGGGACAATTCCATCGGCAAAGTCACAAACGCAATGCAAGTGGCAGGTAATCCGGAGCTTGAAGTGTTGCTCGTGGGGCGCGGACCAATGGGACACTCGGCGGAGGTCATGGTTGGACAGAGTAACAGACTGCTAGGTACTGTTGAATATGAAGGGTACGAGTCATTTAAATTTATTCAACCGATTGAGTGGACCGATATCGCCGCGGACGGTACGCTCAATGTTCGAATAAAAGTAAAAGGATTTGGCGGACCTGATAGATTAAGCGTTTCATACATCAAGCTGCGATATCCTCAAAGTTTTGATGTAAGTGGAGCGACGGAAAAAACGTTCCTGATTGAACCAAACGTTGGAGGAAAGTCTTACATAGAAATAGTCAACCCTTCTGCAGGTCTGGTGCTTCTTGACGTTACTGATCCCAATAACATCACCCGGATCGGAACAAGTAGCACCTCATCGTTGAATGCAGTCGTACCTTCAACCACGGATGGAAAAAAAATATTCACCACGAATACAATTCTAACACCTTCGATCAAGGCGGTGACTTTCCGACAGATCATTCCTAGTCAGCATAACTACATCATCATCAGCAACCCTCTGCTGCGTACGGCTGCACTTGGTTACTCTGATCCTGTAAAAGGTTATGCAGAATATCGCGCTTCTGTGGAGGGCGGTTCATATGACACATTGATTGTAAATGTGCAGCAACTGTTCGATCAGTTCAACTATGGAGAATCGTCTCCACTGGCCATTTATCAATTCATGAAATTTTTATCAAATGTTAAGGTGCCAAAGTATTTGCTCCTGATCGGCAGAGGGCTTGATCCCTATCACACATACTACCGTACTCCATCAGCATTCACTACATATAAGGATCTGGTGCCTTCTGCCGGCTTCCCTGGATCTGACATGGTGTTTACTGCGGGACTTGCAGGAACAGCCTTTGAACCGGCAGTTCCAACGGGCAGGATACCAGCGCTAAAGCCCGATGACGTCGCCTCGTACCTCAACAAGGTAAAAGAAATGGAACTGCTGCCGTTTAACGATCTGTGGCGAAAAAACATCTTACATCTCAGCGGAGGGATTGCTGAAGGCGAACCTGAACTGTTCAAAGGTTACATGGAGGACTTCCAGTCCGAAGCAGAAGACTATCATCTGGGAGGGAAGGTTTCTGCACTCGCAAAATATTCCAAAGACATACAACAGATCAACGTCGCCGAACAAGTCAATAACGGACTGAATCTTATAACATTCTTTGGACATTCCTCCACCACAACGACCGACTTTGATATTGGATTTGTTACCGATCCTATACTAGGATACAACAACAAGGGCAAGTATCCGATGCTGCTGATGAACGGTTGCAATGTTGGATCCTTCTTCATTCAGCAGACGCTGTTCGGAGAAGACTGGGTGCTGGCGAAAGACAAAGGAGCCACCGGATTTATAGGACACAGCGCCTATGGGTTCACTCATCTGTTGAAGCTATACACTAGCATTTTTTATGAGGTTGCCTATCAGGATTCCGCATTCATAAGGCAGGGAATTGGTGACATACAAAAGGAAACGGCAAAAAGACTCATGGACGGTTCCCTTCCTGTACCAAGTAATATCACTCAGGTTCAGCAAATGGTCTTGCTTGGCGATCCGGCCGTAAAGTTATTTGGCGCTTCAAAACCCGATCTTGAAATCAAGGATAACGATGTTAACATCGAGTCTTTTGATGGCAATCCAGTTACGGCCCTGGCGGATTCGTTTGCCATTAACCTCATCGTTCGTAATTATGGCCAGGCAAGGGAGGACACCATCCGCGTTGAGGTTTTGCGAACGCTAAACGACAATTCAACAATCACGTACGATTCACTGTTCCAATCCACAAAATACAGTGACACCCTGACATTCGTAATCAGGAAAGGAAGAGAAGCTGGGTTCGGCAACAACTCCTTCCGCATCACACTGGATCCTGACGATATATTGCCAGAACTTAACGAGCAGAACAACGTTGCAAATGAACTGTTGTTCATTCCACTCAACGGAACAAAAAATCTTTTTCCCGCTGATTTTGCCATTGTCAACTCTCAACAAACAACTTTGTCCTTTCAGACCACTGACTTGCTTTCGGCCGAACAGGATTTCCTCCTGGAGGTTGATACCGTTAATACGTTTGACAGCAATCTCAAGCAGCAGTTTGTGGTCAAGGGAAAAGTACTGGCACGCCACGCCATTACGCTCCTTTCATCTGACACTACCGCTTACTACTGGAGAACCAAGCTCGCTAACCCGAAACCCGGGGAGAGCACTGAGTGGACGAACAGTTCGTTCACATACATCTCTGGCGGAGTTGAAGGCTGGGCACAGGTACACTTCCCACAATATCTAGACAATCAGGCCATCGGACTTGTGGCCGACGGCGACTTAAGAAGACTGAGATTTGAGGAGTCCGAAACGACGATTGCTATAAAGACTTTCGGAGGAAATCACCCGGGGTTAAATACCGATGTCAGCGTTAAGATCGCAGGGGCAGAATATAATACGTATACGTCGATATTCATTTGCCGCGATAACTCGCTTAACCTTATCGCGTTTGACAGGAAATCAGCGGTGCCCTACCTCGGAGTTAAGTTTGAATGGTACAACCGTGGACTCCGGACATGCGGACGCAAACCCTCCGTCATAAATAATTTTGTTCCTTCAGAGATGGTAACTCCTAACCACGATGACCTGATCCAGTACGTTGACAACGTTCAGGCTGGTGATTCTGTGCTGCTATTTACTATCGGAAATGGCATGTTCAGCGCCTGGCCGGCTGCAGCAAAGGCAAAGCTGGAGCAGCTCGGCATATCGTCTTCACAGCTCAGCGCATTGCAGGATGGTGAGCCAGTAGTAATTCTTGGGCGGAAAGGTGCTGTCCCTGGTAATGCAAAGATCTTTACAGCACAAGCAGCGCCAAAGGACACTCAGGAACTTGTGATGAATGGAACGATCACAGGTGGATATACCGCTGGAACGATGAGCTCCGGTATGATTGGGCCAGCCGTGCAATGGGATTCTCTGCTGACGCGTCCCGTCGAGATTGAGGCCTCAGATGTGATCAACTTTGATGTGATCGGAGTGAAGATGGACGGTGAGGAGCAAATCATTTTGGATGATGTTACCGGTGATCAGGATCTAAACACCATCAACGCCGCTGAATTTCCCTACCTAAAGATTGTGTTCAGCGCCGGCGATGACGTGAGCCTTACACCAGCGCAGTTAAACAAATGGCTTGTAACTTTTACACCTGCTCCTGAAGGCTTGCTGGTTTACAATGGTATTCATGAACAGGAAACTATTGAAGAGGGCGGCGAGTGGAAAGGAAAATACGGGTTTGTCAATATCAGCGATAAACCTTTTGTGGACTCACTCACGGTAAAGTATGAGGTGTTCAATCAAACGACTCGAACGTCTCGTCACAATCAGGTGAAGATAAAGGCTCCGGCACCCGGCGATACAACTTCGTTTGAGGTAGCAGTGGAAACCTTAAACCAGGCGGGGATCAGTGACGTCGAGGTTTATGTCAACCCAAAGGTATTGCCTGAGTTATATTATGATAACAACATTCTCCAGCTGGCGGATCATCTCAATGTTGAGAACGAAGAGTTAAACCCGGTGCTGGACGTTACCATCGACGGAAGGTATGTAGCAAATGGAGATTATGTTTCTTCTGACCCGTTCATAGAAGCAAGGATTTGGGATGAAAACATTTACATACTAAAGAAGGATACTGCAGGCGTTAGGATTTTTCTTACGTACCCTTGTGATATACCACCATGTACGCCTGTTCAGATATTGCTGACCGATGAAGACATAAAATGGCATCCAGCTACCGATACTTCGGTGTTTCGTGTTGAATACACGCCAAATCAATTAGCTGATGGCGAATATCGACTACGTATCGAAGGGGCGGACTCACGCGGTAATCGCAGCGGCGTGGAGCCTTACGAGGTTACGTTCAATGTACTAAATGAAACTACGGTAACTATCGCCGATCCATATCCAAATCCGTTCAGCCAGGAAGTTTACTTCAGGATTGTTCTTTCTGGTAATGCGATACCCGAGACGATGGGAATCCAGCTTTTCAATGTCAATGGCCAGATCCAAAGTGAGTTCACTGAATCAGACCTTGAGGCGTTGCACATCGGAACAAATGAAATAGTCTGGAAAGGAACAGATCGGATGGGCAACACATTGCCCGGTGGAGTTTACATCTACGAGATTAAGCTTTTGATCAATGGTCAACAGACCCGAAAGCTCGGGAAACTTGTATTGATGCGATAAACCAACTGCTTACTCAACTACCGGATAGAGGGTAGTTTGGTTGATGTCTACCTTGGAGATGTGCTTAAGCCTGCTCAAGGGATCAATGGGCGTCCAGTACTTGACGTAATAGATCTCAACTGCCTTACCCGAAAGTTCACCCTGAATCGAGCTGAGTGAGCGACCGGGTTTAAGTCCTTCGTCGACAAAATACAATCGATCGTCGCCTCTTAGCTTGATGATTAAATCGTCGTTGCCGGCCATTGAAACTTCTTCAATAGTTCCATTTGCCTTGATTGTGTTCTCGGGTGATGGGTTGGGCACTGGCCGAAAGACAAGAGCCAGGACGATAATGAGCAATGCGAATATGCTCGTGATGGTGACTTTTTTTGTTAACATGACAGACAATTGAATAAAGCTTATACAAAAGTAAACAATCACGGATCATCTCCACAGACTCTTCCCCTTAATTCGGTCACTAACTTCCGTTAGTAAGAGAAATAAAATTTCCAGTCTTTTGGCGAAAAGATTACCTTTTACCAAACTTTATCGTTTAATTTTGCATTTATAAGTTCCAACTTAAACAATAAACTGAATGCCTTTTATTTGACGTTCAACTTAAACGCTAAGAAAGAAATTGAAAACATTGATCACCATCATTACAGCGGCAATAGCTGCTTACCACTCCAGAAGAACTGTTCAGTTCTCAATGCTAGCCTGCACGGTGACCAGGCGGCCACGACCTACGCGCTTTGTGCGTATCTGATACCTTCATAGTACCCCTTTGAGAAGACGTGGTGTCCAGGATACTACGGCTTTTGTGCTTAGCACAGGTTATATCTAATTTATTAAACCATCAGAAATTGGACAACAACAAATTAATTGTCAGGCTTGCAACACCTGACGATAAAAAATATGCCGAGACCATCACTCACGAGATGGAAGAGTCGGCTAAGGCGCGTGGTACCGGAATTGCCAAGCGTTCTCCCGAGTACATCATCAAAAAAATAGATGAAGGCAAGGCTGTTATTGCCGTCACTGCCGATGGTACATGGGTTGGCTTTTGCTACATCGAAGCGTGGGAACATGGTAAGTACGTAGCTAACTCTGGGCTTATTGTCGCTCCTGCGTTCAGGAAGACAGGAGTAGCAACGGAGATCAAGCGCCGCATCTTTAGCCTTTCGAGAGAGAAATATCCCGACTCTAAGATATTTGGCCTTACTACAGGACTTGCCGTAATGAAGATCAACTCAGATCTGGGTTACGAACCTGTGACCTATTCGGAACTCACGAACGATGAAGAATTCTGGAAAGGATGCAAGAGTTGTGTGAACTATGATATCCTGATGAGCAAGGAACGGAAGAACTGTATGTGTACGGCGATGCTGTTCGATCCCGTTGAAGCCGAGGCAAAGATCAAGGCGGCTGCGGAAGCAAAAGCTGCCAAGGAACAATCGGCACCTAAATCCGAACCCGAACCCGAGCCGGTGCTCGTCACTCCAGATGGTGAAATGGTGCACCATCGCCACCGTGAATTCAAAGGCAACTTCAAGCTTTTCGAGCGATGGGTTCGCTTCAAGCAATTTGTCCTGCTCAAGTCATTCCGGAAAAAGGACGATAGCGCAGATCCTTCGGACAAGAAGAGATCATTGTTAAGCATATTTTTTTGGTAAACAGACCTTACCTTCAGATTTTCGGGTCGGTTTTGGCAGGTAGAGCAATCTACCGCGCGAACGATCTTTGGTAAGACGTAATTATTAATTCATGAAAAAGAAAGTAGTACTAGCATTCAGCGGCGGACTTGATACCTCATATTGTGTCAAGTACCTGGGCGACGACAAGGGATATGAGGTTCACACGATCACGGTAAACACCGGTGGCTTCGATGAGGGAGAATTAAAGGATATCGAATCAAGGGCGAAGACCCTTGGCGTAGCATCACACAAGACTGTGGATGAAACCACAAACTACTACGACAAGGTTATCCGCTACCTGATCTATGGCAATGTTCTGAAGAACAACACTTATCCCCTTAGCGTGAGTGCTGAACGAATGTCACAGGCGCTTGCTGTGGCGAATTATGCAAAAGAAATCAAAGCCGACGCGGTCGCTCACGGAAGCACTGGTGCCGGTAATGACCAGGTACGTTTCGATATGATCCTGAACATACTAGTTCCAGGTATAGAAATAATTACACCCATTAGAGAGCTTAGACTTTCTCGTGAGGAGGAGATTAGTTTCCTTAAGTCGAAGGGAGTACAAATGAATTTCGAAAAGGCTATGTACTCCATTAACAAAGGTATCTGGGGAACATCAGTAGGCGGCAAGGAGACACTCAAATCTTTGGGAATGCTACCTGAGGAGGCCTGGCCTACCCAAGTCACCAAACAAGGAACAGAGACGGTGCGATTGTCTTTTGAAAAGGGAGAGTTGAAAAAAGTGAATGACAAGTCCTTCGCTCACCCAACAGGTGCAATACAACATCTGCAGCAACTGGCGGGTCCGTACGGCATTGGCCGCGAGATACACGTGGGTGATACAATCATTGGTATCAAAGGACGTGTCGGCTTCGAGGCCGCCGCGCCGATGGTTGTGATCAAAGCCCATCACGCTTTAGAAAAACATGTGCTTACGAAATGGCAGCTGAGTTGGAAAGATCAGCTTGCGCAGTTCTACGGTAACTGGTTACACGAAGGACAATACCTCGATCCCGTCATGCGCGACATTGAGACGTTCCTGACGAGCTCACAACAAAACGTGACCGGTGATGTTCATGTCCAGCTTTATCCGTACAGATTCCAGGTGAATGGAATCGAATCGAAGTACGATTTGATGTCGTCGAAGTTTGGCAAGTATGGCGAAATGAATCTCGGCTGGACAGGCGATGACGTGAGAGGGTTTACAAAGATCTTCGGCAACCAGACCGCTATCTACCACCAGGTAAAAGAAGACGTCGATGGCAAGTAAAGTAAAAGCGGGCATCATTGGCGGCGCCGGATATACCGGCGGTGAAACGCTGCGGCTGCTGCTCAACCATTCGCACGTCGAGCTTGTTTTTGTACACAGCCGGAGCAATGCTGGCAATGCACTTTCCAGTGTACACCCGGACCTGCTCGGAGAAACCGACGTTAAGTTCACGGGTGATCTGGAACACGCCGTCGATGTAGTATTTCTTTGTCTTGGACATGGAGAAAGCAAAAAGTTTCTCCAGGAAAATAACTTTACCAGCAAAACGAAAGTAATTGACCTCAGTCAGGATTTCAGATTGGGAGAGTCAATTAACGGAAGGTCATTCGTGTACGGTCTGCCCGAGTTGAACAGGGAACAACTCAAAGGAGCGAATGACGTTGCAAACCCCGGATGTTTTGCCACGGCATTACAACTTGGAGTATTGCCACTTGCGAAAGCGGAACTATTGACAGAGGTACATTCAACCGGGATAACGGGTTCGACAGGCGCTGGCCAGAAACTTCAGGACACAACCCACTTTACGTGGAGGGCTAACAATATCTCTGCGTATAAAACGCTGACGCATCAGCACCTTAAGGAGATCAGCCGCTCGATAAAGCAATTACAACCTTCATTTTCTTCGGCGGTTAATTTTGTTCCCTGGCGGGGAGATTTTACCCGAGGCATCTTTGTAAGCTCCGTGCTAGAGAGTGAGTTGTCGCTCGAGAAGGCTATGGAACTTTACACTGCATTTTACAAAGGGCATCCTTTTACTTCGGTATCGACGGAAACAGTCGATTTGAAGAGGGTCGTGAATACCAACAAGTGTCTTATCGGATTGGAGAAGGAGGGAAGCAAGCTTGTTGTTCATTCGGCAATCGACAACTTGCTCAAGGGTGCATCCGGTCAGGCTGTGCAGAATATGAACCTCATGTTCGGGCTGGACGAAACATCAGGGCTGAAGCTTAAATCCATTGCTTTTTAAGAAAATGTATCAACAAATAATTACAGGAGATTTTAAGGATGCTTTGGCAATCGATCCATATTTTATGACGATGAAACTATTCGACGTATATCCCCTTTTCAATATCACGCCCGTCAAAGCTCAGGGTTCGTGGCTTTGGGATGACAAAGGCGATAAGTTCCTGGACTTATACGGTGGTCACGCCGTAATTTCCATCGGGCACTCACATCCTCATTACGTCAAGGCATTGGAGGATCAGCTTCGAAAGATCTCATTTTACTCAAACAGCGTACAGAATCCACTTCAACAGAAACTCGCTGACAAGCTTGGGGCTATGTCGGGTTATTCTGATTATCAATTATTCCTTTGCAATTCAGGTGCTGAAGCAAATGAAAATGCGTTAAAGCTCGCGTCTTTTGTGACCGGAAAGAAAAGGATCATTGCCTTCAAGAAGGCATTCCACGGTCGTACTTCCGGAGCGGTTGCTGCTACCGACAATCCTAAGATCGTTTCTGCTTTCAATGCAGGTCATGAGGTTGAATTTCTTCCATTAAATGATGAGAATGCTTTTGTTAGCGCCCTTACAAGTGATGTTGCGGCTGTCATTATCGAAGGCATACAGGGAGTGGGTGGTATACAGTTACCAGACGACTCCTTCCTGCAGCTGATTGACCGTAAGTGTAGAGAAAAGAATGTGATGCTCATATTGGATGAGATTCAGTGTGGTTATGGTCGGACTGGAAAATTCTTTGCTCATCAGCATGCAGACATTAGACCGCACTTGATCACCACGGCTAAGGGCATGGGTAACGGGTTCCCTGTTGGAGGCGTTCTTATACATCCTGACATTAAACCATGGAGTGGTATGTTGGGTACGACCTTTGGCGGAAACTATCTTGCTATGGTCGCTTGCCTCGCAGTATTGGAAGTAATGGAGAAGGAAAATCTGATCGCCAACGCCGCGACTATGGGTGACTATTTGATCAATGCTCTGAAAGGAATTGCTTCAATTAAGCAGGTGAGAGGCAGAGGACTAATGATTGGATTCGATCTTCCAGAAGATAAAAGCAAGGTCAGGGCAGATCTCTTATTCGGTCACCGTATTTTTACTGGTGAAGCAAAGCCAAATACAATAAGATTGTTGCCTTCATTGGCATTAAACAAGACTGAAGTTGAAATTTTCCTGACTGCATTGAACGAATCGTTGAAATGAAAAAGTTTGTTTCCGCGGGCGATGCCCCTGACATCAATGGCCTGGTGCAAAAAGCACTACAGTACAAGTCAAATCCGTTTAAGGATAAAGGGCTCGGCGTAGGAAAACGTTTGGGCTTGCTCTTTTTGAATCCCAGCATGAGGACCCGGCTAAGTACTCAGATTGCCGCTCAGAATCTTGGAATGGAAACGATCGTCTTTAACGTTGGCCAGGATGGATGGGCGCTGGAGTTTGAGGACGAAGCGATCATGAGTGGTACCACCGTTGAGCATGTAAAAGATGCCGCACCGATACTTGGAAAATACTTCGACATTCTGGGAATAAGAACATTTCCATCGTTGCAAAACAAGGTGGATGACTACAATGAACTTTACATCAACCAGTTCATTAAATATGCAGGCATTCCAATTGTAAGTCTCGAGAGTGCCACACTCCACCCTTTGCAGAGTCTCACGGACATTATTACAATCCGCGAGAACTTCAAGGAGAAGAGAAAACCAAAGATCGTTCTTACGTGGGCGCCACACGTCAAGACGTTGCCACAGTGTGTCGCAAACAGCTTTGCTCAATGGATAAATGCCTGGGGCGAAACTGAATTTGTGATCACTCATCCTGAAGACTATGAACTGGACGAAAAATTCACCAGCGGAGCGGTGATCAATCACAATCAGTCGGAAGCGCTGAAGGGCGCGGACTTTGTCTATGTCAAGAACTGGAGCACTTATAACGACTATGGACGGATCTATTGCAATGATCCGGACTGGATGTTAACTAATAAGAAACTAAGCCTGACGAATAACGCGCGTGTGATGCATTGTTTGCCCGTGAGAAGGAATGTAGAGCTTAGCGACGAAATATTGGATGGCTCGAATAGCGTCGTCACCCAGCAAGCATCAAACCGTGTGTGGGCTGCCCAGGTCGTGCTGAGCGAAATTCTAGGAAATAAAAAGTAAATTGAGCTTTAGAGATGTCGTTATGAATAAGCTCTTTATCGTAAAAATCGGTGGCAATGTGTTGGATAATGCGACCGCGCTCGAAGGTTTCCTTAATGACTTTTCAGTTATCAAGGAGCCTAAGATCCTTATTCACGGTGGAGGTAAGATCGCGACGAATGTTGGCAACCAGTTGGGCATCGAATCAAACTATGTCAACGGACGCAGGATCACTGACGGAGCTACACTCGATCTTGTCACTATGGTGTATGGAGGGTTGGTAAACAAACAAATAGTCGCAAAACTTCAGCAGCTGGGTTGTAATGCGTTGGGAGTAACTGGCGCCGACGGTAATATGATCAAAGCTACAAAAAGACCAGTTAATGATATTGATTACGGCTTTGTAGGCGACATAACGCCGGAAGGAGTCAATAATGCGTTACTCTATTTCTTACTGAAGCAGAATACTATTCCAGTATTCGCGCCACTCACACACGCAGACGGTACAATGCTTAACACAAATGCTGATACCATAGCTTCCGTTCTTGCCGTGTCGCTCAGCAAACATTTTGATGTACGACTGATCTTCTGTTTTGAAAAAAAGGGAGTTCTTATGGACGTTAACCGTCACGATTCAGTAATTCACCATCTTCCGAAAAGCATGTATGACGAGCTTCTTCCAAAAAAGGTATTTGCCGATGGAATCCTTCCGAAATTGGAAAACGCCTACGCCGCCATTCACGCCGGAGTCAAAGAGGTATTGATCGGTGAGGCAGGAGACCTTACGAGAAATACGGGTCGGGAGACTGAGGGAACACTCATTACGTTATAATTCATTATACAACGAGACTAGCGGCATGCACAGGTAATTATGCACAAGAAACTCTTTCAAAATGCATTGACACTTCTTCAGACCCTTATTGCCATACCATCATTCAGCAAAGAGGAGAACGAGACAGCAAACGCCATTGAAGACTTTATTAAAAAGCATTCAGTGGATACTAATCGTATTGGCAACAATGTGTGGGCCAGGAATAAACATTTTGATGCGGCCAAGCCTACGATCTTACTTAATTCACATCACGATACGGTTAGGCCGAATGCTGGGTACACCAGGGATCCGTTCAGTGCAGAAATTAAAGAAAGCAAACTCTACGGTCTTGGAAGCAATGATGCGGGTGGCCCCCTCGTCGCCCTGACTGCTACATTTCTGCATTATTACGACCGCAAAGATCTGGCATACAACCTGGTGTTCGCCGCGTCTGCCGAAGAGGAAATATCGGGAACCGGCGGTATTGAAAGCATCTGGCCCTCGTTACAACCTATCGATTTTGCTATTGTTGGCGAACCGACATTGTGTGAGATGGCTACTGCCGAGAAAGGGTTAATGGTACTGGATTGTATTGTAAAAGGAAAACCGGGCCATGCCGCCAGGGAAGAAGGTATCAATGCCATCTATCTTGCGATGAAGGACATTGAATGGTTGAGGACGTTCAGATTCCCAAAGGTCTCGGACAAACTGGGAGAGATGAAGATGTCTGTCACGATTATTAATTCCGGAACACAACACAATGTCGTTCCTTCTGAATGCAAGTTTACGGTTGATGTAAGAGTTACAGATGCGTATACCCTCGAGGAGGCGTTGCTGGTGATACAATCGCACGTATCGTCTGATGTAAAACCCAGATCATTGCGAATGAGATCTTCCGGTATATCGATGGACCACCCGTTGGTTCAATCCGCCAGAAAAATGAAGTTGAAGTTATATGGTTCTCCGACCACTTCCGATCAAGCCCTGATCCCCGTGCCGTCCGTAAAAATTGGTCCGGGAGATTCTGCCCGGTCGCATTCCGCGGATGAATATATTTTCGTAGACGAAATCGAAAAGGGAATCCAAACGTACATTAAACTTCTCGATAATATCATTCTTCAATGAGCAAAGTATCCGCTCCGGGTTTGATCCTTATCGATGTGCAGGTTGGTATCGATGAAGTGGATCATTGGGGTGGAAACCGAAACAACCCTGAGGCTGAGCAAAATATCGAACGGTTATTATCTCACTGGCGACGAAATAAGTTGCCGGTGGTGGTAGTTCAGCACAGTTCGAAGTCTGCCTTGTCGCCATTTCGTCCGGGACAGCGGGGAAACGACCTGAAAGACTTTGTTGAAATGAGAGCGGATGATAAGCACGTGAAAAAATCTACGACCAGCGCTTTTACCGGAACAGATCTGGAAAAGTACCTGACGGACCAGGGCATTGGTGTGTTGGTGATCTGCGGATTTGTCACGAACAATTCCGTTGAGGCCACTGTGCGCCATGCGGGAGATCTGGGCTTTGATACAACAGTTGCTTCAGATGCAGTTGCCTGTTTTAACAAACGCGGTATCGATGGAAGTATGTATGATTCGGGGTTGGTGCAACAGATTTCATTATCTAATTTGGCAGGTGAGTACGCGTCGATAAAGACCACCGATGAGATTATACGCGCCCTTGGCGGCTCAAACTAAATGCAGCGATCATGAAGCTATGGCAAAAAGATAAAGCGTCTCTTCACGAAGTAGAAAGATTCACCGTTGGCAGGGACCAGGAAATGGATCTTTTTCTGGCGAAGGCTGATGTGTTGGGATCGCTTGCACATATCACCATGCTTCAATCCATCGGCCTTTTAACTAGTCAGGAATTAACTACACTGACTGCCGGGTTAAAGGAAATTCACAATGCGATTGTCGCCGGTACATTTAAGATAGAGAAAGGTGTAGAGGATATTCATTCGCAGGTAGAGCTTGAGTTAACAAAAAAATACGGCGACGTTGGCAAGAAGATCCATAGCGGTCGCTCGCGTAACGACCAGGTGCTGGTGGATATAAAACTCTTTTTACGACAAGAGATCAAAGCTATAGTGAACGAAGCACGAGCGTTGTTCTCTCTCCTGATAGATCAAAGCGAAAAGCACAAAGATTACCTGCTTCCTGGCTACACCCATTTTCAGCTGGCGATGCCGTCGTCTTTCGGGCTGTGGTTTGGTGCATATGCAGAAAGCCTGGTGGATGATATGATCACGCTGCAGGCTGCTTTCAGAGTGGTAAATAAGAATCCGTTAGGTTCGGCGGCGGGTTATGGCTCATCCTTTCCCCTCGACCGCAAGATGACAACCGAGTTGTTGGGATTTGAAGATCTTAACTACAATGTCGTTTATGCTCAAATGGGAAGGGGTAAGACTGAAAAAATAGTGGCTGGCGCTTTGGGGAACATAGCCGCTACGTTGGCCAAGCTGTCCATGGATGCCTGCCTGTTTCTGAATCAGAACTTTGGATTTATCAGTTTCCCGGATGAACTGACGACCGGTTCGAGTATCATGCCTCACAAAAAGAACCCCGATGTATTTGAGCTGATCAGGGCGCGTTGTAACCAGCTTCAGGCTTTGCCGAATGATATCGCGTTGGCTACAGCCAACCTTCCATCAGGTTATCATCGCGATATGCAACTGCTAAAGGAGATGCTTTTTCCGGCGATACAACATTTGAAAGATTGTTTAAAAATGACTCAGCTAATGCTTTCGAATATTACGGTGAAGGAAAATATCCTTAGTGATGAAAAATACAAGTTCCTGTTCAGTGTTGAAGAAGTGAACAAGCTTGTTCTGTCCGGTGTACCGTTCCGCGATGCGTATAAGAAAGTTGGATTGGATATTGAAAGCGGAAAATACAATCCTGAGACAAGTGTGAATCACACACATGAAGGAAGTATTGGTAATTTGAATCTCAAGGATATCGAAAGGCTTATGGCGAACGTTGTGGAAAGCTTTGGATTTGAGAAGATGGATAGGGCATTGCAAGAGCTGCTGTCGAAATCCTAGATCTCATTAGAACTTCGTTGTTGGTGATATGAACAAAACTAATGTTATGCGATGGATTACCGGAATATTCATTCTGACCACTATCGAGTCGTATTCTCAGGAAACAAAATTTGTTCCAAAGAAAGGCAGAGAATTCAACGAAGAATACTATGTACTTGCGTCAGACAACGACGTTAAGGAGGGCACGTATGTTAAGTACATGAATGGATTTGGTGGTATTGCGGTCCTCGAATCAGGATCTTACAAAGGAGGCAAGAAGGTGGGGATGTGGGAATATTACTATAAGGTTTCGGCGTCCCCCTTTGGTAAGGTTAATAGAAATAACAGCCTGAAGATGAAGGGGCAATACGTGAATGACAGGAAGAACGGCGTCTGGGGATCCTTTTATCTGGACACGATCGCCAATTTTGTTTCATCTAAAAAATTTGGCAAGAAACAACGCCCTGACTCGCTAAACATCAATATTGAGCAAAAGGACCTGCGACCAAGATGGGTTGGGCAGTATTTGAATGATAAAAGAGTTGGAGAATGGATTGGTTTTGATTTTGATGGTAATATTAAACAACGATATAATTTTAGCCGGTCGGTGCTTATTTTTGACTCATCAATTGAGGACTCCCTCAATTATAACAAGGATAGACCTGCACTTTTCATTGGTGGCTCCGATTACTTCGCCGACTTTTTGTTCTATGAATTTGATTTTGAGTCTGGCACAAAAGAAATACGGAAGGACTCATCATCTGTGGTTTTTCAATTCTCGATCGATACAAACCGAAAAGTTGGCGACATAAAAATACTGCAAAGCAATGCTCGTACCTCGATGGAAGAGGAGGGATTGAGATTAGTAAAACTTTTTGACGATAACTGGCTCCCGGCCATGCGCGATAGCCAGCCGGTAAAATCTAATTACAAGTTGGAGTTTCGAATTATTCGAACAGTAAGCGGGGTGAAAACCAATTACAAATTTGACTACCAATTACTCCGGGAATGACGGTTCTAATTTACCACGAGCGTCTTTACTTGATTTTATGGGTGCATCCAGTCCGTAGGTTGCAGGATAGCCGAAAGCGCGCAGCCCCAGTTCAGTCCGCTGATATCCTGATCGATGTTCGATTCTGCTGACGTGCGGCATGGTGCGTATCCAGAAAGTTTCAGGACTAACGACAGCACCAGGAGAATATTTGAATGTCTTGAGACGTCCACGAGATACCTTCAATTCATTATTTTTGTTTTTTAATCTACGATAGCTCTATATGACCTTCTCATTTCCCGCTACAGAGACCACCCTGTCCGCCGTGCATTTGGCTAAGTTGCTCCAGGAACAATACAAGCTCGACATCCAGACATCGTGTAAGCTCTTTCGTACCGGGATGAATCATTTGTATCTGGTGACAGATGGTGGTGATAAATACGTCCTCCGCATCTACACCCATAACTGGAGAACCAAACTGGAAGTATCGGAAGAGTTGAGGCTATTGAGATATCTTCAAAGCAACGGCATTCCCGTTTCCTATCCAATGCCAGACCGCAATGGAGAATTTGTCCTGGAGATCAATGCCCTGGAAGGAATTCGTTATGCAACGTTGTTATCTTATGCCGAGGGAAAAAAGGTTCCGAAATTCAACGCGCAGGCGAGTCACACAATCGGAGTGACTATGGCGATGATTCATAAGCTCACGGAAAATTTCCAGGTAAGGCGCACTACCTATGATTTAAAAACGTTGGTGGAGGATTCTCTGAAACGAACTCAATCCATTTTTTCACCCAATATCGACGAAATGAAATTTGTGGCGATGTTGAAAGAATATCTCACCCTGGAGTATAAGAAAGTGAACTTGAAGTCATTAAGGACCGGCGTAGTCCATATGGACATCTGGTTTGATAACCTGCATTTCGACAACGATGATGGTATAACGCTTTTCGATTTTGATTTTTGTGGGAATGGCTGGCTATGTCTGGATATCGCCTATTTCATGTTTCAACTTTATAATACTAACCTGGATGAAGTAGAGTTTAAGCACAAAGCAGAGGCGTTCCTAAGCGGATACGAGTCGATCCAACAAATAAGTGAAGAGGAAAAAAGGATACTACCTATGGCAGGGCTCTGTGTTTTCCTTTTCTATCTTGGCGTACAGTGTGATCGTTTTGATACCTGGTCCAATATATTTCTCAATGAAGATCACCTCAGAAGATTTACTGGTTTTCTCAAACGGTGGATGGGGTATAACAATATTCAAATAAATTGATATTCCTCGTATGGATTCAATAAACTGGACGACGGAATATTAATAGCCTGGGATATTTAGTCCAAGTATGATGTCTCGATGAGCAACAAAGTTACCCTTTGAATCCTTTGTCAATTTCAAAATTCCCTTGCCTCCGCGTTTCCTTTGCGCGTCCTTTTCCTCTTTGCTTAAGATTGGATCGTCTTCGAACAGGTATTCATCAATCCAATAGGCACTTACATTTGGTTCCTTAATCGTGGCGTGAATGTGTTCCGGATTCCTTCTTCCTGGATAAGCGCCAGGACGCAACGTGTAAAACTTATACTTACCGGTTTTATCCGTTTTTATCCAACCTCTGATATAGCCATGGCGTTTAGCCCAGCCCGTTTCATTTCCTTTTGTGGGGTAGATGCCTTCCTGATCCGTATGATAGATGTAAAGAATTACATCCGCGGCCGGCGTCTTACCATCTTGTTGATAGATGGTACCGCTCACTTCCATCTTTGGACCTGGGTCGTTATAGTCCGGTAACGTATCGATCCATGAAAGTTTTTTTGAGCCGTACTCAAAGATAGCCTCACAGTCTTCGCATCCACCGCCGACTTTTTTTTCTTCCGTCCGTGCCTGCGAACACCCATGTATCCAAACGAAGACGGGAATAATGACTAATAATATTCGTTTCATATGAATGATGTTTATGCTCGATGGTCCATAGTCCATAGTCCATAGTTTATAGTGGGATAGTCTTTAGCTTAATAGTCCATAGTTTGATAAGTTAACCATCGACTATGGACCATTGACCATCGACTGCAATTTAAGTTGTGTTCGATATCCGAATAACGCAAAGAAACCTGATAAGAGACGTGTTATTCTTGACGAGATACATACTGTCCGATAGGGAGCTGCAGATAAAAGCCGTAATTTTCGGTATGGGTCCTTTCTGGAAATATAAGGTCGACCATATTATTTTTTGGACTGCCACCGTTGCGTTCCATATGTTCACCCGCCTGGGGTTAATTTCAATAGCGGGGTTTGACCAATTTCTGTTGGAGATTTTTGTAAGGAATGGTCTGCTTGCGTGCCTGGTCTATCTTAATCTTACCGTGCTCATCCCATTTTTTGCACGACAGCAAAAGATGGCCCTGTATGTCTTACTGTTGATAATCTCACTTCTTGGATATGCACTACTCAAGAATGTTCACGATGTCTACCTTCACGGCTACATTCTTGAAGAAGCTGAATACAGGAATTTTCTCTACAATACTTTCTATAACGTCTCCATTGCCTTCTTTTATGTTGCCTTCAGCGTAGCACTTCAGCTGAGCCGTGAGTGGTTCGCGCAGCGGGAGCTGATACGTAAAATCGAAGTTGAAAAATTAAATACCGAGCTGGAATATCTCAAGGCACAGATAAATCCACATTTTTTATTCAATTCCATCAACACGATCTATTTCCAGATTGACAAACACAACCAAACGGCACGCGATACACTTTCTTCTTTCTCTGACATGCTGCGCTATCAATTGTATGAATGCAACGGCAAAGAAGTCGCTGTTGAAAAAGAGGTGAACTATTTGAAAAATTATGTCGAACTACAGCGGATCCGCAAAGACGAAAACTACTCCATTACATTTTCGGCATCAGACAATGTTCGGGGGTTCAGCATTGCACCGTTGTTGCTCATTCCCTTTGTTGAAAATGCATTTAAGCATGTGTCTCATTACTCAAAAGGTAATGATATCGGGATTTATTTGTCCCGGGATGAAACGCGTTTCTATTTCAGGGTTTTTAACACTAAGGACAATCAGAAACAGCTCAAAGACGAAGGAGGGATAGGGTTTCGTAATGTACAAAGGCGACTTGAATTGATCTACAACGGCAGGCACAGCCTCGAGGTTAAGGATCTTCCCGAAAGCTTTCAGGTGGAACTCACATTACAAATAAATTAACTACATCCGGCATGAAGCTTACCTGTCTTATAATCGATGATGAACCGGTGGCCCGCAAGGGATTGGAGGAATATGTTAACGAGATCGAGTTCCTGCAGCTTGTAGCTCAATGCGAAAATCCTGTCAAAGCATCGCGTTATCTGAGTGAGCAGAACATCGACCTGATCTTCCTGGACATCCACATGCCTAAGGTTTCAGGTATCGAATTTTTGAAAGGCCTTCGAAATCCTCCGCTGGTGATCTTTACTACGGCGTATTCTGATTATGCATTGGAAGGTTATTCTCTTGATGTAGTGGACTACCTAATGAAACCTATCACCTTCGAACGTTTTCTCAAAGCGGCGCAAAAGGCTTTCGAAGTTTTTCAGATGAAGAAGCTCGCGTCGGAACACAAGCCGCATAGCGAATATTTCTTTGTGAAAAGTGAGAGCAAATTTGAAAAAGTGAACTACGCAGAAGTGCGGTACGTCGAATCTTTACAGAACTATGTGATTATTCACACCACGTCCAAAAAACTCATAACCTACATGACATTGAGCAGCATTGAGAACCAGCTTCCGAAGGATCAGTTCTTAAAGGTTCACAAATCCTTCATCGTGTCCATTGGGGCAATAAAAGCGATTGATGGAAACGAGATACTAATTGGCGACTCAAGAATCCCCATCAGCCGGAATCTCAAAGACCAGGTTGTAAACCGGATAATCGGCAACAACCTTTTCAAGCGATAAGACGGGAGCGACCTTAATGCACAATAGGTTCATTATGCACTTTTGACACACTGGTTGATCCACTACGTCCTGGTCGCCGCTAACCTTGTGACAAGAAAAATTCGGACAACCCACCGGCTGAATCTAGCGAGTTATTTGGTAACATTACAAAAACTTTTGTCATTCTGAATTAAAACATCCGCCATCCCGTTTGATCGTTTATGGAGCCAGGTATTATACTCGTAATTATTATTTCAATCACTATAGTCAGCTATGTAACAGATCAAATACTTGACTATATTAACCTCAAAGCCCAAAGAACAGATATCCCAAAAGAAATCGAAGCGTTTTTCGAAAAGGAAAAATACCTTAAGTCAGTGGCTTACCATCGTGAGCTGACAAGATTTTCATTTCTTACGTCAGGATTAAGCTTTTTGCTTTCATTAGTCATGTTGGTCACCGGAGGGTTTGGGTGGCTTGACAATTTGTTAAGGCCCCACCTGCAAGGCGAAATTATCCTGGCGCTTGGCTTCTTTGGTGTATTGATGCTGGCGTCAGACATATTGACCCTCCCTTTTCAATGGTATGGCACGTTCGTGATCGAGGAAAAATACGGATTCAACAAAACGACTATCAGAACTTTTATAACGGACAAACTCAAAGGATATTTCTTAGCAGCCATTGTTGGCGGAGGATTGTTATCGGCGCTTATATATCTCATAGAAACTATCGGCCCAAATTTCTGGATCTGGTTCTCAATTATCGCCGCAGTTTTTGTTTTGGTTATCAACATGTTCTACACGTCGCTGATCCTTCCGATGTTCAACAAGCTTACGGCTCTTCCAGAGGGCGAATTGAAATCTGCTATCGAACACTTCGCCAAAAAGGTAGACTTTCCCCTCGATAACATATTTGTTATAGATGGTTCCAAACGATCAAAAAAAGCAAACGCATTCTTTTCCGGCATTGGCAAGAAAAAAAAGATCGTCCTTTACGATACGCTGATCGAGAACCATACTACGGATGAGCTGGTGGCCGTCCTTGCGCACGAGGTCGGTCATTTCAAGAAGAAACACATTATTTGGGGATATATTCTTTCGATCTTACAGATTGTATTTACGCTCTTCGTATTATCTAAAGTGATCTTCGCTGAAAATGTTTCATTGGCTCTTGGCGGAACTGAACATGCGATTCATCTTAACTTGTTGGCATTTGGTATTTTGTTTTCTCCGATTTCCGGGATCACCGGCATGTTTATGAAAATGTACAGCCGAAAGAATGAGTTCGAAGCCGATGCTTATGCGAAAGAAACGTTTGACGGCACTGCCTTGTCGAACGCGTTGAAGAGGCTTTCCGTTGACAGCCTGAGCGATTTGTATCCTCACCCGCTTTATGTGTTCTTCCACTATTCCCATCCGCCGTTGTTAAAGCGACTGGAAGCGCTGTCACCGATCGTGTCACGATGAACAGATACATTTCCACATTGGTGATCATTGGCATTAACATAATTGTTTTTGCCTTCATAGCCATACAGCAGCAGAGCTTGATGATGACGCGGAATATTGATGTATTGGCAATACTTCACGCCGGTGGTAATCTTAATCCCTTCACCATGGACGGTGAGCAGTGGAGGGTTATTTCTTCCATGTTTTTACATTTCGGAGTCATCCACCTCCTGGCAAATATGGTTGGATTGTATTTTCTGGGTAGCACGCTGGAACCTACAGTGGGCACGTCGCGGTTTTTATTAATCTATTTTTTTTGCGGGATTGCTGCAGGGATCGCCAGTCTGCTCTTCAACTTCTACACGATAAGCGCGGGTGCGTCCGGTGCAATTTTCGGCCTGTTTGGATACAGGCTGGGTACGGAATTGATCCAGGATTCTGACGACCGTAAAAAGCTAATAGCATTGGCTATCGGTTTTATTGGGTTTGTGATTGTCAACGCATTGATTGCAACAAGCATCAGCGTGGATATCGCCGGGCACCTTGGTGGAATCATCGCAGGAATAATCATTGCTGTTTTGCAATACCGATTCCAACTGCTCGTGGCGAATTGGACTCTGGCTAGCGCGGTGGTTATTTTGTTCCTGATCACTTTTGCGTTGCCGAAGGATTTATTGAACTATTACAGTGTCTTCAAACGGGTGTTGTTAGCAGAACGCCGGACTAACGGGTTTTATCAAAACTCGATGAACGACGCGCAGCTCGTAGATAGCCTCACCGTTATTACTAAAGAGTGGGATTCTATACACCATGTGCTCAGAAGCATTCCTGCAATAAGAGAAGAACTGCGCACCGATACGGCGATATTGGCGGAATACATCAAGCTTCAGAAACAGGATGCCATCTATCGCACTGCTTTGATTCACCGGGAGTCGTACGTGTATCTGGACAGTATGGAAGTTGTAAGCACAAAGATGGATTCACTCCCGAAATTTCAATATAATCTCAACTTTTCGATGCCTGAGTCCGCGCCGGTTTTAGATGAAGAGTCAACCGAGCCCAGGCCAACGCTTGAAACAAGGCGTGTCTTTTACGATGAAGAATGGAAGGAGATAAACGATCCTTCGCTTGCCGCCTATTACAGGATTGGGACCGTGGACTCATTAGGACGATTTCAAGGTGTGGTGCGAGATTATTACAGGAATGGAGATGTGCAAATGAAAGGTAAGTATCTCGACGGCATGAAGGATGGGATATTTCTTTACTATACAAATCGAAAGACGTATTCATCTGCCGGAAGGTATGCGAAGGAAGATCCCGTAGGAAAATGGGAGAACTATCATTGGAATGGAACTCTTGAAAGCGAAGTGTACTACAATGACGAAATTTTCACACGAAATACGTGGGACTCGTTAGGCCGACAGCAGGTGGTCAACGGGAAGGGTAACTGTATTCGATGGCATTCTAATGGAAATGTTTCGGAAGAAGGAAGTTACGACGGAGGCAAGAAAACCGGAAACTGGTATGGATATCATGATGACGGCACACCTTACTTCCGAGAGTTCTACCGTAGCAACAGGTTGGTTCATGGCGTGTCGGAAACTAAAAATGGACGACGGTATGTATACGACCATCTGAGTCAATATGCCGTCCCGGTAGTTGGCATGCCTGAATTCAACAAATACCTTGTAAAAAGCATACAACGGCCGGCTTCGACGGAAATGAGAACCGGCACAGTGAAGGTTGTATTCAATGTTGGTAACGATGGAAGTGTCTGGGATTTTGTCATTGTAGAAGGACTTTCAAAGGCATATGATCAGGAAGCCATTCGCCTGATAAAAGATGGTCCGGCATGGCGCCCGGGAGTTCTTCACGGACATGAGCAAATTCCGTCTCAGGGATATGTTGAGGTGATCTTCTAGTGATGCTCCTTGACCTTGCCTTGATCCTGTGTGAACCGAGTTCAACCTGATCTGAATCAGCCTGCATCATTTGCCACGCCCTTCAGAGAGTGGACGAATAAATCAAAGCAACCAGGCTTTAGCCCTGAGATGCACATTTGGATCGGGCTTGTTCCTTCCCGCCGGTAACAAATTCCTGAAAATCAATTTTGAATTGTTTAATTTTTCACATCAAACAATCTTATTATGCAACGAAGACAATTTATTAGAACTACGGCAGCAGCAAGTGCAGCGCTTGCGTCTGCGCCGTTGATTCGTGTTGTAGGTCAGGATAAAACATATCGTACTGCATTGGTTGGTGCAGGATGGTGGGGTGGAAACATTCTTCGATGTGCTATCCAAGCCCGACAAAGCAAGATCGTTGCATTATGCGATGTTGACGCCAATCAGTTAAATGCCACCGCTGCTGAAGTAAAAAAGCTCAGCGGCGAAACGCCTAAATTGTATCGCGACTATCGCGAGCTGCTCGCAAAAGAAAAACCAGAGATAGTAATCGTAGCGACTCCTGATCATTGGCATCCGCTCTGTGCTATCGCTGCTATGCAGAGTGGTGCACACGTGTACGTCGAAAAACCAATTTGTCACACGATAAACGAGGGTAAAGCAATGGTCAAAGCCGCCCGCGATACGCAGCGCATCGTGCAGGTTGGAACTCATCGTCGCGCATCACCGCACAATATTTCCGGAATGGAGTTCCTTAAATCTGGAAAGGCAGGTAAGATCGGCTCGGTGAGGGCGTTTGTTCACTACGGAGGCGGTCCGGGAAAAAAGACGCCGGATACGGAGGCTCCTTCAACGCTCGACTGGAATATGTGGTGTGGTCCTGCGCCGTTACGGCCTTTCAATACAACGATGCATCCGCGTGGATTCAGAGGTTATCTCGATTATGCGAACGGTCAACTCGGCGACTGGGGTATCCATTGGATGGACCAGATACTTTGGTGGACAGAAGAAAAATATCCGAAGAAAGTATATTCAACAGCAAATCGTTTTATACGTCAGGACAACACTGACGCACCAGACACTCAGAACGTGATCTGGGAGTTTGAGTCGTTTACCGCGACGTGGGAACATCGTCAGTATGCGGCCAACAATGCGGAAAAGACCAACCTTGGATGTTACTTCTACGGCACCGAAGGAACGTTCCACATGGGCTGGCTTGACGGCTGGACGTTTTACCCTGCTGATGACAAGAAGCCATCAATCCACCAGGACCCAAAGCTTGATGAGCCCGATCAGCAGAACATCGCCACGCTTTGGGCAAACTTCCTTAGCTCTATTAAAACAAACACGTTGCCCATTTGCGATATTGAGATCGGACAGCGTTCGACCAACATGAGTTTGCTG
>Ga0193738_1000037_pt1 | contig 88089 bp, 70 predicted proteins | sample L2a1metaG_FD_144927 | JGI IMG/M metagenome (GOLD analysis project Ga0193738, IMG submission 144927) | Soil microbial communities from a riparian zone of the East river system, Colorado, United States - L2a1 | ecosystem: Environmental > Terrestrial > Soil > Riparian zone | place: USA: East River... | reverse complement strand
AGGATTTCGATCGCCTGCCTGCCATTTTCAACTTCATAGATCTTTTTAACTATTGGGTTCTTCTCCAACATAGCGCGTAGACTTTCGCGCATAAACAAATGGTCATCGGCGACGAGTACAGAAATGTTCTTCTTCATCATGAAAATTAGTGTCAAAGATATCCTGAAAACAACAGGCAATACAAACCGCTCGCTCCTAAATTTATTCTTCTATCACAATCCAACTCATGTTAACGCCAACCAGAAGTAATATCGACAATTTGTTGCAACATGAACTCTACGTAAGACATGCAATTGTTTGTCGTTGGCGACAACATTGTTATCAATAGGATGTACTTAGTTTCACTATGTGAAAATACTCACCCCCTGTTTTCAGGGGTTTTGATTTTTACTATTGTCTTTAACACTTCTGTATTACTATCTTTAAACATCAAGGTTCACTAACCATATTTGATTCATGAGGATGAAATACCTCGGGCTCCAAATAGGTTTATAATTTCGTAATCATTCGTATATCTTACGAATGTTCATTTCGGATACTCATCGCGTGGACAAAGATGGTTATGAATCTTGGTAATAACCCGTTAGCGCGATTAAAGCAAGAAGCCTCTTACTGGGTGAGAGGCTTTTTTAATTCTCCTTCCCTTAGAAGCACCTGCAATGGTTCCTTATTTTTTTAATCCTAAGCGGAGATCAACAACAATTTTTCTCGATCTTTTCCGTTAAATCCAATCTCCTTCCTATGCAAAGTCTTCCCTGGAAAAAAATCGCCATCGGCGCGGTGGCTATAGGCATTGTCGCGCTCGGAATCTTCTACGTTACCAGTAGTAAAGGAACCAAACCCGGTGTAACATACGTCAACCCGGCATTTGGCGAATATATCTCATCCTTTACGTCGGGAACAGTTAGTTCCGGTTCGGCAATTAGGATAGTCCTTTCGCAGGACGTATTGGATTCTGCTGCTGTCGGCCAGGAAACCAGTGTCAAACTCTTTTCCTTTAGTCCTTCTGTTGGTGGCAAGACTGTTTGGCTTGATCGCAGAACAGTAGAGTTTACGCCAGCTAATCGTTTGATATCAGGTCAGCTCTATGAGGTAAGCTTCGCCCTTTCGCGCCTGGTCGATGTGCCTAAAGAACTTGAAGCGTTTGAATATTCCTTCCAGGTCATTCCTCAAAACTTCGAAGTGGCGATAAGCAACGTGCTCCCCTATGTAAAGACTGAATTGAAAAGGCAGAAGATCGAGGGGATTCTTCATACGGCGGACTTTGCTGATCAAAGCGAAGTCGAAAAGATGATGCAGGCCAAACAAGATGGTAAATCCCTGCAAATAAACTGGACACACCTTGCCGAGGGCAAACAACATGCTTTTATAGTTGAAGACGTCGCCCGGAAGGACGCTGCAAGTTTGGTAAAACTTGCGGTAGACGGCAAAAGCCTTGGAATAAGTCAAACCCAGGACATGGACGTAGACATACCCGCTCTGGGTGATTTCAAAATTACCAACTTCAGGGTAGATCAAAGTTCCACTCAACACGTAGTGATCCAGTTCTCAGATCCATTAAATGAAAAGCAAAACCTGGACGGACTCATTTCATTGACTGACGTTGGTACGTTGGATTTTGAGATCAAGGACAACGAGATAAGGATATATCCGCCTGTTCGGCAGACCGGTTCGAAGACGTTGAAGCTGGAGGCCGGCATAAAGAATATCCTAGATTATAGAATGAAAGAAGGAAGTGACATGGAGGTTGCTTTCGAACAACTCAATCCAGCAGTAAGATTTACCGCCAAGGGATCGATCCTTCCAAGCACGGACGGCCTTGTCCTGCCTTTCGAAGCTGTAAATCTCAAGACGGTCGATGTGGAAATCATAAAGATCTTTGAAAAGAACATTATTCAATTTTTTCAGGTAAACGACTATGAAGGTGGCGCTGAGTTAAGAAGAGTTGGTAAACCTGTGCTTAGGAAAGCGGTGTCGCTTGACAATGCCGGTGTAACCGACTTAGGTAAATGGAACAGGTTCACCTTGGACCTTTCCCAAATGATACACACCGAACCCGGTGCGATATACCAGGTAAGGATCGGTTTTAAGCAATCTTATCTCGCCTATGCTTGTGAAGGGGGTGAAGAATCCGGCACCGCGAGCGGTATGACCGTGGTGGGTGGCGACGATTGGGAACAACAGGGAGAAGACGAATTCAGCAATTGGGATTCATACGAAGACTATTATTACGGTGAAGACTACGACTGGGAGCAACGCGACAACCCTTGCCATTCCTCTTATTACACCAGCAACCGCACCATCAAAAAAAATATTCTGGCTTCCGATCTTGGAATGTTGGCAAAAAGAGGCGGCGATGGGAATACTATCATTTTTGTAAATGATTTGAAAAGTACGCAGCCGGTTTCCGGTGTAATACTTGAATTGTACAACTATCAGCAACAACTTATCGCAAGCGGGTCTTCTGGAACGGATGGTAAGGCAGTAATCGCCACCAAAGAGACTCCTTTTGTATTGCTTGCAAAAACGGGATCTCAAAGAGGTTATCTAAAACTTCAGGATGGTGAATCACTTTCTATCAGCAACTTCGACGTTGCAGGGGAAACCGTTTCGAAAGGTCTGAAAGGATTTCTTTACGGTGAACGCGGAGTTTGGCGTCCTGGCGATTCGTTGTTTCTCACTTTTATTCTGGAAGACAAGCTGAAGTTATTGCCTGCTTCGCATCCTGTTGTCTTTGAACTTCAAAACCCTCAAGGGCAAATCACGAACCGGATCGTTCGCTCGAATGGAGAGCATGGCTTTTACAAATTTGCCACCAAAACCTCGTCGGATGCTCCGACCGGTAACTGGACGGCGCGCGTGAAAGTTGGTGGTGCGGATTTTTCACAGTCGCTGAAGATCGAAACCGTAAAACCCAATCGCCTAAAGATCAATCTTGATTTTGGCGTTGACAAACTTACTGCGGGCAACAACAACGTATCGGGTAACCTGCAGGTTAACTGGTTACACGGGGCACCAGGAAGAAACCTCAAGGCTACATTCGAAGTGCTTTTGACGAAAGCAGAAACCAAGTTCCAGCGCTATCCCGATTTCACTTTTGACGATCCAACGAGGGAATTCAGCAGTGAAGCGACAACGGTTTTTGAAGGCTTTACCGACGACAACGGGCATGCTACTGTAAATGCGACCCTCGAAACAACTGGGAATTCACCAGGTATGCTAAATGCAGTCTTCCGGGGAAAGGCCTTTGAAGAAAGCGGAAACTTTAGCATCGATCGGTTTTCACTTCCATATTATCCCTACGAATCCTTTACGGGAATCCGCTTGCCACCCGGTGACAAAGCGAGAGGAATGCTGCTGACAGATACAACGCATACCGTGGATATCGTTACCGTCGACGCTGATGGCAACCCTGTTTCCCGAAACAACATCGAAATGTCCATCTATGAGGTTGAATGGCGCTGGTGGTGGGATAGCCAGGGGGATGACGCAAACTTTATGTCGGCGTCCAACGCCAGGCTTATCACTAAAGGTAATGCAAGCACAACAAACGGAAAGGGTAGCTGGAAATTCAAGATCAAGTATCCTGAATGGGGCCGCTACATTGTTAAAGCCTACGATCCGGTTTCGGGACACGCTACAGGAAAGATCGTTTATATCGATTGGCCGGGATGGGCGGGCCGTGCTCGCGGGGCTAATCAGGGTGCAACGATGTTGTCGTTCAACTCCGACAAGCCAACGTACTCGATAGGCGAGAAAGCAACCGTCAACATACCTGGAAGCGATGTGGGTCGTGCTCTCGTTAGCATTGAAAATGGAAGCCGCGTAATCCAGACGTATTGGGTTGAAACAAAAAAAGGTGATACGCCTTTCTCTTTTGAAATAACCAGGGAAATGACGCCTAATGTTTTTGTGAACATTACACTAATTCAACCACACGCTCAAACGGTGAATGACCTTCCTACACGTTTGTATGGCGTCATACCGGTGAAAGTAGAAGATCCTGAAACACGTCTCGAGCCTGAGATCTCAATGCCCGACGTACTTGAACCGGGCAAAGAGGTGGTCATTAAGGTATCCGAAAAGTCAAAACGCAGCATGACCTACACACTCGCCCTTGTTGATGAAGGTTTGCTCGACTTGACACGCTTCAAAACGCCCGATGCATGGAATCGTTTTTACGCGCGCGAAGCACTAGGGGTAAAGACCTGGGATCTATACGACGCTGTTATCGGAGCATATGGATCGCGCATCGAACGGTTGCTGGCAATCGGTGGCGATGCAGAACTCGCAGCAAGTAAAGAAGATGATTCTAAAGCGAACAGGTTCAAACCAGTTGTAAAATTCCTGGGACCGTTCACCCTCAATGGCGGAACTACCGAACACAGGTTTGTTATGCCTCAGTATATCGGTTCAGTAAAGACGATGGTAGTCGCAGGCTTTGAAGGTGCTTATGGAAAAGTTGACAAGGCGACACCAGTCCGTAAACCGTTGATGGTGCTAGCAACTCTCCCTCGTGTACTTGGGCCGGAGGAGAAATTAAAGCTTCCCGTCACGCTCTTTACAATGGAGAAGAATATAAAAAATGTAAAAGTTGAGGTTAAAGCGTCAGGTCTACTTCAGGCTATGACTCCTTCGCAGACTGTGGTTATGACCGGAGCAGATATGACCGTGGATTTCGACCTTGCAGTAAAGAGCGGCATTGGAGTAGGTAAGATCGAAGTCACCGCGTCTTCCGGATCTTATTCGGCGACGGATGTCATCGAGATCGAAATAAGAAATCCAAATCCTCCCATATCAAAGGTACAGGAACACATACTTGATGCCGGTAAAACACTCACTGCGTCGATCACACCAATAGGAATGTCAGGCACAAACTCTGCCACACTGGAAGTTTCCAGTATTCCACCGGTAAACCTCGGTCAACGGATGAGGTATTTGCTTCAGTACCCGTACGGATGTATTGAACAGACAACATCAACAGTTTTTCCTCAACTTTATCTTGAGCAGGTTAAAGTTTTGACTGAAGGAGAAAAGGCGGCAATTCAGAATAACATCAAAGCTGGAATCGAAAGGTTAAAACTATTTGTAACACGTGATGGAGGATTTGCCTATTGGCCGGGCGATGAGGATTCCGACAGCTGGGCGTCAACCTACGCGGGTCATTTTCTTATAGAGGCGGAGGCAAAAGGTTACTTGGTACCGGGAGATATGTTGAAGCGATGGAAGAGATACCAGCGCAAGAAAGCTCAAGAGTGGAGAAAGAACCAGGAAACACATAGCAGTGAGTTGATCCAGGCCTACAGGTTGTATTCGATTGCACTGGCTGGCGATCCTGAGTTGGGCGCAATGAACCGCTTGAGGGAACAACAGGGGATACCTTCGACGGCGGGATGGATGCTTGCCGCAGCATATGTTAAAGCCGGTCAACCCGAAGCTGGAAGTAAGATAATAGATGGATTAACTACTGTTGTGAAGCCCTACCAGGAGATGGCTTATTCATATGGATCTGATTTGCGGGACAAGGCAATCATCCTTGAGACGTTGTTGATGCTTAACGAGAGAACAAAGGGTTTCGAACTTCTGAAAGATATTTCGGCTGCGCTGAGTAATTCATCTTATTGGATGAGCACGCAAACTGTGGCATGGTGTCTCAAAGCAGTTGGAACGTTCGCGGGAGTTGAGAAACGTGGTACGCTGATGTTCAACTACAGCTATAATGGAAAAGATGTTGAAGCGAGGACCGACCTGCCTATCGCACAGGTTCAACTTCCTGTCGACGGAGTGAAGTCCAATTCGTTCAAAATCGTGAGCGAAAGTAAAGGAACACTGTTCGTGCGAATTATAACGGAAGGCACGCCTGCCCGCGGCAGTGAAGAAGAAGCGGAGAACGGTCTGAAGCTCGCGGTGAGTTATAACGATACAGATGGAGGATCCGTAGATCCCGCAAAGCTGGAACAAGGAACAGAGTTCATCGCAACTGTTACGGTGACCAATCCGGGATTACGAGGTACTTACAAGAACATGGCCATCAATCATATCTTCCCTTCAGGTTGGGAGATCAACAATCTCAGACTGGATGATGCCGACGGCCGGTTGAAGGGTGACGCACCAACATACCAGGATATCCGCGATGACCGGGTTTACACTTATTTTGATCTTGGTGCAGGTCAACGCAAAACTTTTAGAATCCTGCTTACTGCAAGTTATGCCGGAAGCTATTATATGCCAGCTGTAACCTGCGAGGCAATGTACGACCATAGTGTTTATGCCCGTAAGAAAGGTCAGGTCGTTGAAGTGGTAAAGCGTGCATCACAATAAAAATGTGGAGGTAAAGTGACGGGTCTCTCTAACATGACGTACCTGCTCAGGAAATACAAGTGGTACCTGAGTGCAATAGTGATCTTACTATGCTTGTACTTCTATTGCCTTCCTGAAAATCTCTTTCAGGATCCCTATGCGACTGTGTTGGAAGATCGAAATGGTGAGTTGTTGTCTGCTACGATCGCCGAAGATGGGCAATGGCGGTTTCCTGAGGCCGGAGAAATCCCTGAGAAGTTTTCAGAAGCGTTAATCACCTATGAAGACAAGCGATTCAGAAGCCATCCTGGCGTTGATCTTCTTTCTCTTGGTCGGGCAGTCACGCAAAATATAAAAGCCGGAAAGATAAAAAGCGGTGGAAGTACGTTGAGTATGCAGCTGATCCGTCTCTCAAGAAAAGGAAAAGACAGGAATATCTTTCAGAAAGTTATCGAGATCGTAATGGCTACGCGCCTTGAGATGAGATATTCAAAAGAAGAGATTCTTGCCCGGTATGCTTCACATGCACCGTTCGGTGGAAACGTCGTCGGACTTGAAGGTGCCTGTTGGCGATACTTCGGCCGTGATCCAGGTGAACTTTCATGGGGAGAAGCTGCTATGCTTGCTGTTCTTCCTAATGCACCTTCATTAATACATCCAGGAAAGAACCGCGATCTATTGCGTGCAAAACGCGACCTTCTTTTGGATAAGTTGGAAAGAAACGGCACCATCGATGCATTCACATGTTCGCTTGCCAAGGATGAACCTCTACCGGATGAGCCGCTTCGGCTTCCTCGTCATGCGAGAATTTTGCTGTCAAGAGCACGCCAGGAAGGTTATGATCAAAAGAAAATAAGGAGCACCATTCAGTCGGCATTGCAGATACGTGTTGAACAGATCGTCAACGATCATCAGCACCGACTGAAAGGCAACAGGATCTTCAACGCCGCGGCTTTGGTGGCGGACGTTCGCACTGGAGAAGTTCTGACCTACGTGGGTAATACAGACCGTGATAAAGATGAGTCTCACGGAAACGATGTTGACATTATTACTGCACCACGAAGCACGGGAAGTATTCTCAAGCCGTTCTTGTACGCAGCTATGCTTGATGAGGGTAAGATTTTACCCAAGACATTGGTCCCGGACATTCCTACGATCATCAATGGATTTTCGCCGAAGAACTTCTCGAAAGATTATGACGGTGCTGTAAGTGCAGATAAGGCATTGATCAGATCGTTAAATGTCCCTGCTGTCCATATGTTGCGAAACTATCGTTATGAAAAATTTCATTCTCTCCTGAAAGGAATGGGAATGACCTCACTGGTGTTTCCACCGGACCACTATGGATTGTCGTTAATACTGGGAGGTGCCGAAGGAACGTTGTGGGACATCGCTGGTATGTATGCTTCTATGGGAAGGACTTCACTGAACTACTTCGAACACCCGGGAAAGAACCGCTATGATCGCAATGACTTACATGCATTGAAGTACATTGTTGATCAAGCTACCTCAAAAGGTACGGACGCAACTCCAGAGCTTGAAAATACCTCTTGGTTAAGTGCATCCGCCATATATCAAACTCTAAATGTTTTAACTGAGGTCTACAGGCCAGGAGAAGAGTCTGGTTGGAAACATTTTGATGGTGCTAAAAAGATTGCATGGAAAACGGGTACCAGCTTTGGTTTTCGTGATGGATGGGCAGTAGGAGTTACACCTTCCTATGTGGTGGCTGTTTGGGTGGGGAATGCTTCAGGGGAGGGCCGGCCCGGCCTTACCGGAACTGATGCTGCTGCCCCGCTAATGTTTGATATTTTTTCGCAGCTTGAAGGAGGGGCGTGGTTTCAAATGCCGCGAATGGAGATGGAACAGATCACTGTCTGTTCTTTAAGTGGACAAAGGAATACTAGCATATGCGATCAAGTGGACACGGTGTGGGTGTCGAGACGAGGAATGGAAAGTTTTCCCTGTTCCTATCATAAAATCATTCATACGACGGCCGATCGAAAGTATCGCGTTCATAGCGAATGCCAGGAGATAGATAAGGTTGCAAATACCAGCTGGTTCGTCCTTCCACCAACTCAGGAGCATTTCTTCAGAACCAAAAATCAAACCTATCGGCCTTTGCCACCCTATAGAAAAGATTGCGATGTGAGTTCTCCCCTTCTTTCGATGGATTTGGTATACCCAAAACCAGGTTCCCGAATCTTCATCCCCCGGGAACTTGATGGCAAATCCGGAAGGGCAGTCTGCGAACTGGTGCACAGAAATCCAAACGTAACGGTACACTGGCACCTCGATGGCACTTACCTCGGCAGCACTAAAAAGAACCACCATTTAGACATCAATCCGGATGAAGGTCGCCATGTCCTGATCATGGTTGACGAAGACGGAAATACCCTTGAGGAACACTTCGAAGTCCTCTCCAGGCTGTAAATGCCTGGCCAGTAGAAGGCTAATTGCTTAATGTTGATTCTTTTTTATTATCTTCGTAACACTTTTTGCGCTTCACAATAAACCCAGTGTTATGAAGACCTCTAATTTTTTTGCACTGGTAGGCTTAGTGATATTCACTTTTTCTTTTCAGCCTACCGCCGTTGCACGTCTTGAGCAAACCCAGTTGGACGCGGTGCCCAACTATGTTGTCATAGGAGCTTTTTCGAAACAAACCAATGCTATAAGGTTTACAGACCACGCTCAGAAAGATCTCAAGCTGAATGCTAAGTTCGAAATGAACGTCCGAAGAAACCTTTATTACGTCTATGTACTGAACACCGATGACCTCGCGCTTGCTGTGCAGGAAGCAAGGAGACTTCGTACTGAGTCTGAATTCACAGATACCTGGGTGTACCGGGGATCTTTTGACGGGACCGGTCCGGAGCCAATCGTTATAACTCCAACGGAAGAGCCCAAGACTGAGGAAGTCAAAACTGAAGTGGCTTCGACCGCAATAACGCCGGAAAGTACCGCGACTGAATCCGTTGCTACCGAAGCGCCGAAGACGGAAGATTCAACAGCAGCGATGGCAGAAAACTCTGAAGTGCCGATTGAAACATCTGCTGCTCCGGATGATTCTAAAGAAGGAACAAAATTCCTGTTCAAAATTTCCAGGGCCACCGATCTTAAAAGAGTACGAGGCGATGTCGATGTTATTGATGTTGACCGCAGCAGGAAGATGGGAACCTATAAAGGTAATTTAGCTGTGAAGGTAGCTTCACCACAGAATAAGTCAGGTAAGATGACCCTGGTATGTGACGTGTTTGGGTATCGCAAAGTTCAACGCGAGATAAATTACAATGATCCTGAAGTAGGAACGGATATAATTAGGGATGCGACCGGATCTGTGGTAGTGCCGTTCGACCTGGAGAGGCTTAAGAAAGGAGATATAGCTGTGATGTATAATGTGTATTTCTTTAAGGATGCTGCTGTGATGAGGCCTGAATCCCGCTATGAGGTAAACAGCTTGCTGGATATGCTGAATGAGAATCAGAAATACAAGATCACAATTCACGGTCATACTAACGGTAATGCCGCTGGCAAGATCATTTCAATGAATAACGATACACAGAATTTCTTTTCATTGACGGACACAAAGGAAGGTTTTGGTTCTGCTAAGGAACTTTCTGAACAGCGGGCACAAATAATACGTGATTACCTCGTAAGCAACGGCATAGACGTTAAGCGGATGGAGATCAAAGCATGGGGTGGTAAAAAGCCGATCCATGACAAGATGAGTCAGCGCGCACAGGAAAATGTACGTGTTGAAATAGAGATCCTTCAGGATTGATCAATCATTTCATTCATTCATCATTGCTCATTGTTCATTGACTCAGTCATGCCTGAAAACTGCAGTTTCCAGGTCCTTGCTGATCTCTCGTATAATACTATCCAACTGATCAGCACAAGTCTTTAGGTGTTCGATCATTTTCGCTTGTTCCCGCGGATCGACCTCCTGAATGAGGTTAATCAAACCGAGAATGCTGGCGACCGGGCCACGAAGCTTGTGTGCATTAATGAAAACGTAATCAGAAAGTTTTTGATTTTGCAACAACAGTTGCTTCGAGCGTTCTTCTATCCGCGTTTCAAGTGACTTATTCAGTTCCTGTAATTTTTCATTCAACCGCTGTAATGCAGCTTTCTGACTTTCGATGGCGTTCTTCTGATTGTGGATCTCTTCATTCTTGCTCTTCAGATCTTTATTTGCCACCAGGATCTTCCTTCGCTGGCGTATCAAGAACCAGACAAGCGTTCCCGCTAGAATTAATCCCGATGAAACCGCAGCTATGAGAATATTTTTAAAGTTTAACTGGGCTTCTTTTAATTCCTTCTCTATCCGCAGATCTTCGTTTTCGCGCTCATGTACATCTGTTTCATAGATCGCCTGAACGCGCGCGATTTGTTCCGCTTTTAACAAGTTATAAACGCTATCCTTCAACGTGTTGTGACGAGACAAGTAATATACCGCACGCTTGTAATTACCTCGGATAGAATCGATCTTAAAATATTCAAGATACGTGGTGATCCTCAAGTCGGGTACCTGGACTTTTGTTTCAAGTTCCGAAGCTTTGTTGAGATATTCCAAGGCCTGATCAAGCTGCCCTTTCCTTCGGTATGCAGTTGCCATATCCTGATAGGTCTGGACCAAAGAACGCATTTCTCCCAGCTTCTTCCATAAATCCTCCGCCTGGCTGAAATAACTGAACGCTTCGGACTCAAATCCTTCCGCCATTTTTATCCGGGCCAGACTCCAATAGTCATAAGCGATCACTCTTTCATTGCCCGCGGATTTGGCAATAGCAAGCGATTGCTTGATGTATTCCGTTGCCTTAACAAACTCCTTCGTTGTGATGTAAAGTTCTCCGATGTTGTAGAGCGTGATATCACGTGTTGAATCGTTTTTCTTTAGCTGCAACGACCGAACAAGATATTCAAGAGCCTTATCAGTTTCGCCCAATCTTTTGTTGACTTCTCCAATGTTATTATACACTTGTGAAAGACCAACACTATCGTTGATGTTTTTATACTGTCTTGCTGCCAGTAAATAATAGTTTTGCGCAAATTCATAAATACCTTCATACCAATATGAATTACCCATAACTGTTAGTCCACGCGCATAACCTCTTGTGAACTTGATTTTCGGCGTTACTTCGATAACATAGGAAGCAATTCGGCGTGAAAGGGCTGGATTGGTTTTGAGGTAGTCAGTGGACAGGCTGTTCAATCGGGTGATGTAAATGCTATCGACTTTGACGCCCGCATAACGCTGTTGAATACTATCCGGAAGCGTCGACTGCGCGTAGCACAACCCGGCAATACAGAAATGCAGTATGATTAGTACGTACCTCAATAAAGACACGTTAAAAGTTAGATGCAGTCGCTGCCTAGCTGGTCATCGCCTTCAAAACATCGTGCTGTGTTATGATATGAACTTGTTCTTGTGAATCTCTGACCAACACCGCTTTGTTATCCTTGTTTAATAAGGACGAAAGAACATCCAACGTACTGTCCGGAGCGACGAAGAGCATCGGCTTATCCATGATGTCTCCCACTTGTTTGTTTTGAAGCTGTGGATCCTGAATAATCTTCTCAAGCAAACTGGATGAGCTTACGCTGCCCACAAAATTCTCATTCTCAGTTACCGGGATCTGATCTATACCTTCACGATTCATTACCAGAATTGCTTCACTGACACGTGCAGACTTATTGACTGTATATAAACTGTTCTTACCATTTCTTGTCGAAATAATTTCGCGAGCGGAACCGAACGATCTTGTTTCCAAAAAACCATGATCCTTCATCCATTGATCATTGTACACCTTAGCAAGATAACGCGTGCCATGGTCAGGTAGCAGTATCACCATAACATCATCCTTTTTCAGGAACTCAGTGGCATATTCCAACGCTCCGTGTATTGCGGAACCACTGGACCATCCAACAAACAAACCTTCCTCCTTCGAGAGACGTCGCGCACCAATTGCTCCATCCTTGTCCGTAACCTTTATGAAATGATCTATAACATCGAAGTTCACATTCTTGGGAAGTATGTCTTCGCCGAATCCTTCAGTCAGATAGGGGTAGATTTCGTTTTCGTCAAATATTCCCGTCTCCTTATACTTTTTGAAAACAGATCCATAAGTGTCAATGCCTACTGTCACGAGCTTCGGATTTTGTTCCTTGAGGTATTTTGCTGTGCCGCACATTGATCCTCCCGTGCCTACAGTGGCTACGTAATGGGTGATCTTTCCTTCTGTTTGCTTCCAGATCTCAGGTCCGGTCGATTCATAGTGAGCGGCCGTGTTTGAAAGATTGTCGTACTGGTTGGGGTAAATGGAATTTGGGATCTCTTTATTTAGCTTCCTCGCCACAGAATAATACGAGCGGGGATCGTCAGGCGCAACGTTGGTAGGACACACAATAACCTCGGCGCCGACGGCCTTTAGAATGTTTATTTTTTCCTGTGATTGTTTGTCGGCCATTGTAAAAATGCAGCGATATCCTCTTGCTATCGCCGTCAACGCAAGTCCCATCCCAGTGTTTCCGGAAGTTCCTTCGATGATGGTTCCTCCCGGCTTCAGGGTGCCCGCCTTCTCCGCGTCCAGGATCATCTTCAGGGCCATTCGGTCCTTGGTAGAGTTGCCTGGATTGAAGTATTCTACTTTAGCGAGGATCGTTCCCGGAATACCACGCGTCATGTTGTTCAGCCGCACGATGGGTGTGTTCCCAATGGTATCCACTATTGAATTATAGATCATGAACTTGTCTGTTTTCTCTGGTCGAAATTACGAAAAATATGCCCGAATAGAACCCGACAAAGGAAGGGTGGAGGCAATCCTGTGGGACTTATTTTGTTCCAGCCAAAAGGTAGAGCACGGCCATTCTGATGGCCACGCCATTTTCTACCTGGTCCAGAATAATTGAGTGCTGTGAATCGGCCGCGTCACTGCTGAGTTCGACCCCGCGGTTAATAGGGCCGGGATGCATTATCACGATCTGCTTCTTAAGGCTGTCGAGTAATTTTTTATTGATCCCGTAATAGAGTGAATACTCACGCAGGGAAGGAAAGTATTTTATCTGCTGACGTTCAAGCTGGATACGCAGGACGTTTGCTACATCACACCATTGCAATGCTTTCTTAACATCGAACTCTACCTCAACCCCGAGATGCGATATGAATTTTGGAAGCAAGGTCGGTGGTCCGCAGACCATGATCTTGGCCCCGAGCTTTTGCAGGGCAAAAATATTCGAGAGTGCTACACGGGAATGGAGGATATCTCCAATAATCGCGATCTTTTTTCCGGCCACTGAGCCAAACTTTTCGCGAATCGAAAATGCATCGAGCAACGCTTGCGTTGGGTGTTCGTGCGTTCCGTCGCCGGCGTTGATTATGTTGGCCTTGATGTGTTTCGCAAGGAAGTGTGGTGCACCCGGACTTGCATGACGCATTACGATCATGTCCACCTTCATCGCAAGAATATTGTTGACCGTGTCAAGCAATGTCTCACCCTTCTTTACGGAACTGTTGGATGCAGAAAAGTTGATCACGTCCGCCGATAATCTTTTTTGCGCAAGCTCAAAGGAAAGACGTGTACGTGTTGAATTTTCAAAGAAAACATTCGCTATGGTCACATCCCTTAGCGACGGAACCTTTTTTATGGGACGGTTAATGACTTCTTTGAAATTGTCTGCGGTATCGAAAATAAGTTCTATGTCTTCACGTGTGATGTCTTTGATACCAAGAAGGTGTTTTTGACTGAGTTTAGACATAGACTAATCCTTATTGACCAACCAGATTTTGTTTTGTTTATGACCTTGTGCTTCCAGCTCCACTAATACGCGCTGAGAAGCCAGCGTGTTCACTGCTTTCCCCACATAATCAGCAGCAATGGGCAGCTCGCGGTTTCTCCTTCGATCGATAAGTACAAGAAGTTCGACAGTCGCTGGCCGGCCAAAAGTTATCATGGCATCCATAGCGGCCCTGATTGACCTTCCTGTGAATAGCACATCATCTACCAAAACAACTTTCTTACCTTCAATGATAAACGGAACCTTCGTTTCGTTTGCGATCGCTGGTGTTTCCCTCCGCCGGAAATCATCGCGGTGGAATGTGGAGTCCAGGTATCCGAGTGGTATATCTTTCTTGGTGTCTTTTGTCAATTTGCCGTGGATGATTTCGGCGAGAAAGATCCCGCGGGGCTGCATCCCCAATATGACGGAATTGGCAAAATCGTTGTGATTCTCAATTAATTGCTGGCAAAGGCGGCTGATGGTGAGGTCGAGAAGGTCGGAATCGAGAATAAGTTTTTTCTGCATAAGCCGGGTGCAAATATAGTGATTACGGCAGCAAAAAAGCCAATTGGATTTTGACGGGATGAATTCTCTTTTTCTAAAAAAATCCTGCTGTCATAGGATCCGGGGAGAATCGAGACTACATGTCGACTCGTGGACTTCTTACAGAAGCAAAAACAATCCGTTACTCGCGCGCTTAGCGATTGTTGCGTTACAAATAAAATAGGGTAAATTTTACTAGCGATCAGTTGCCGATGGGATGCTGACTGAATAAGAACAATTTTATGAAGGTACTTCCTGTTTTAGAGTTGCTTTTTTTTGTTCTCTTGAATCTGCTTGGATCTCACTCCTTTTCACAGTCGGGCTTTACTTTAGTTCCTGCACCGGGAGGATCATGGGCAACAGATATTATCCACGGTACACAGGACCCCAAAGGTTATATGTGGTTTGGAGCAATTGGTCTTCATCGGTATGATGGATATAGCTACAAATCTTATTTTAATGATCCCTTGGATAGCTCTTCATTAGGGTTTAATCGGATTCAATCCATTCTAGCGGACAGCAAAGGTATTATTTGGGTGGGTACAAATGGAGGCGGTCTCGACCGTCTGGACCCGGAGACCGGAATCTTCACTCACTTCCGTCATGACCCTTCAGATCCAACCAGCATCAGCAATGATTTGATCTCTGCAATACTCGAAGATCATCAGGGAATGATCTGGGTGGGCACAGAGTACGGCGGATTGAATTGTTTAGAGCCGAAAACAGGAGAGATTACACGCTACAGGCATAACCCAAACGATACCACGAGTTTGAGCCACGACCAGGTCAGGGCGTTGTATGAGGACCGTCATGGAACCCTTTGGGTTGGTACCGGATTTCCATTTACGGGAGATGCAAAATGGAAAGAAGGAGGACTTAATCGCTATAACAGTACTACGAAAAACTTTACGCGGTTTTTGCACGACCCTAAAGATCCGTCGAGCTTAAACGATAACAGGATTGGGACCATCTTTGAGGACAGCAAAGGTACTTTTTGGATAGGTACCGCAGGTGACGGGCTGCACACGATGAACCGGGAAAAGGGAACGTTTGTAAGACACGAGCAGAACGCGGCTCATCCGGATGGTTTGAGCCGGCCACCGCTTAGAAATACCATATCATGGGCGGATGATTTTATAACTTTTATCAGGGAAGATATATCTGGAACTTTCTGGATAGGTACTTTTTCAGGCGGTCTAAATAAGTACGATCCTGAAATGAGGACAATGGACCACTACTCATCCCTCACAGAAAACGCAATTGATAAAAACCAAACATTGGGTCTTAGTTGGAGCTACACATCAAAGGATGGCGTTCTTTGGGTTGCTGGCACCGGGGGTGTTTTCCGGATGGATCCGTTACACAAACCGATACCCCACCATGATACCGGCCACCCTGTGAGTAGCATATTTCAGGAACGCACCGGGGAATTATGGTTGGGGACCAATCGCGGTATACTGGTTTATGACTCGGCACGGATTAACAAAAAATGGTTCGTTCATTCTGAAGCAGACCCAGCAAGTTTAAGTGCCAATCGTGTGCTTTCAATACTTGAGGACCGGGAGGGTATTATTTGGATCGGGACAGAAATTGGACTCAATAGTTTTGACCAGCAAACACAAAAATTTACTCGCTACTATCAAAATAATAACGTCACCCTCTCCAACCCCTTCATTCCATTCAATTCAATTTATGAAGACCGGACGGGATCACTCTGGCTCGGAACATATCCCTCACTAAGTTCAATGAATAGGGAGGATGCTACATTTACCTATTATGGACAAAACCAATTTGACACAATTCAGAATAGTTTAACAACCATACTGGAAAATAGAGAGGGTTATTTGTGGATAGGCACGTGGAGCGGTTTGAAAAGACTTGAAAAAAAAACCAATACAATTGGGCATTACCTGCCCGGATTTTCTATCCGAAGTGTTTTCGAAGACACCGATGGTGTTTTATGGATTGGAACTAACAGAGGCCTTTATTATTTCAATGCTTCCAACAATGATTTTGTGCCTTTCATTAATCCTGGAGCAGGGCTTAGGGAAGATATCAATGTGTTCCATATTCTGGAAGACGATCAACAATCTTTATGGATAAATACGAGCATAGGCATTGTCCGGCTCCGCCAAAATCGCCGCGAACTTAGTTTATATGGAAAAAACAGAATGATTCCATCTGTCGAGGGGACACAGAATAATTGTTTTGAAGGAATTGGTGGTGAACTTTTTTTTGGAGACAATTCGAACAATGGCTATTACGCTTTTTTTCCAGAACAGTTAAAGACAAATACTACTGCCCCTGATCTTCACATTACAGCATTCAGACTTGGAGATCAATTAGTAATTCCCGAAAAAGGCAGTTCCTTGAATGAACATCTTTCGCAGGCCGAGGAAATTCGCCTATCCTACAATGAGAATGTTTTCTCCTTTGAATTTGTCGGTATGCATTACAGCAGCCCCGAAGACAATCAGCACCTTTTCATGTTGGAAAACTTCGATACCTGGCAGAGAGCAGGAGAGGAAAAAACAGCCAATTACTATAACGTTCCTCCCGGCAATTATCGTTTCCGCGTAAAAGCAGCCAACAGCGATGGCTTATGGACTGAAAAATCTATCGCAATTATTATTTCACCTCCCTGGTGGAAAACGGTGTGGGCTTATTTCATGTTTGGCGTGCTGTTTATCGCCGGTGTCCTTGCTGCGCACCGTGTTCAGAAAGAGAGAGTCATTAAAGCCGAAAGGGAAAGAACAAGAGAAAAAGAGTTGGCCCAGGCTAAAGAAATTGAAAAAGCATACAATGAACTGAAAACAACGCAAGCCCAACTGGTGCAACGTGAGAAGATGGCTTCGCTGGGTGAACTTACTGCAGGTATCGCCCATGAAATACAAAACCCTCTGAATTTTGTCAATAATTTTTCCGATGTGAATTCGGAATTGATTGAAGAAATGAAAACCGAATTGAAAGCAGGTAATAATGAAGATGCAATTTCAATTGCAAATGATATTGCTGAGAATGAACAAAAAATAAAACATCATGGAAAAAGAGCCGATGCAATAGTAAAAGGAATGCTCCAGCACAGTCGAAGTAGCAGTGGTGTCAAAGAACTGACTGATATAAACGCATTGGCAGATGAATATTTACGGTTGGCATACCATGGTTCGCGCGCCAAGGATAGATCATTCAATGCAACGATGAAAACTGATTTTGATGCAAGTGTTGGAAACATCAACATTATTCCGCAGGATATTGGAAGAGTCATTCTCAATGTAATTACAAATGCATTCTTTGCAGTGTCCGCCAAAGGTTCATCGGCGGGGTTGGATAGTTATGAGCCAACCGTTTCAGTAAGCACAAAAAAGACAGGTGGCACGGTCGAGATCAGAGTGAAAGACAACGGGAACGGTATCCCACAAAAAATATTGGATAAAATCTTTCAGCCGTTTTTTACAACCAAACCAACAGGACAAGGAACTGGATTGGGATTGTCATTGAGTTATGATATTGTCAAGGCCCATGGCGGGCAATTGAACGTGGAAACAAAAGAAGGTGAAGGCTCGGAGTTTATTATTCAATTACCATTCAATTGAAAGCCGACGGAAAGTCGCTGGTTTTTGTATTACAAATTGCAGTTTTTATCACAAGAAGGAAACGGACTCTTCTAAAAATTGATATCTTTGATAAGCCCCTAAGAAAACTTTTCTACACTGTCTAACCATTAAAATAACCGGGCCTATGCCAAAATTTGTCATTGAACGGAATGTACCTGGGGCAGGACAATTCACCGCTGAACAATTGCGGGCTGCATCCCGAAAATCAGTAGAGGTATTGTGCAAATTGGGTACTCGAAGCAACTCTGAATTGAAGGCCACACAATCCCAACTCATTCATTCGGAGAAGATGGCAAGCCTTGGTGAACTTACGGCAGGCATCGCTCATGAAATTCAAAATCCGTTGAACTTTGTTAATAATTTTTCTGACGTTAATTCTGAATTGATTTCAGAAATGAAGGAGGCTATAGAAAAAGGAAATATCGAGGAAGTAAAGGCACTCGCTGACTCAATCGATGAAAATGAAAAAAAAATAATTTATCACGGCAAAAGGGCCGACGTGATAGTAAAAGGCATGCTGTATCACAGTCGTAGCAGTAGCGGTGTTAAAGAAGCAATCGACGTAAACGCACTGGCAGATGAATATTTAAGATTAGCCTACCATGGTCTTCGCGCAAAGGATAAATCGTTTAATGTCGCTTTGAGATCGGATTTTGATGAAAAGATTGGGACCACAACCGTGGTTTCACAGGATATCGGCAGGGTGATTCTTAACTTGATCAACAACCGTTTTATGCCGTCAATGAGAAAAAGAAACAAACCGACCACGCATACGAGCCCATGATATCCGTAAGTACAAAAAGGTCCGGCAATAATGTACTAATTTCTATAATGGACAATGGTATCGGTATTCCCGAACATGTAGTGGATAAGGTTTTTCAACCATTCTTCACGACCAAACCCCCGGGACAAGGAACCGGACTGGGATTGTCATTGAGTTATGATATCGTCAAAGCACACGGCGGACAATTGAACGTGGAAACAAAGGAGGGTGAAGGCTCGGAGTTTATTATTGTATTACCGCAATGAATTTTATCGAAAGGTTTTTTTGTTTCTTGTTTTTGGTTGTTTCCTTCTCCGAGGCCCAGAGTTCTCCCATTGACACAGCCGAGGCCATTGATATCGGAGGTATAAAACAATGGATCAGTATAAAAGGAACAAATGACGGTAATCCTGTATTGCTTTTCCTGCATGGCGGACCCGGAAATTCGGCAATGGGTTATGCCGCGAAGTTCTCGGGTGAATTGCAAAAATATTTTGTCGTGGTGCATTGGGACCAGCGCGAAAGCGGAAAGACGGCAGAGTTAAATGCAAGCGATAAACCGCTCTCTGTGGCCGTTATGGAAAGCGATGCTATCGACGTCATCAACTATCTGCGTAAGCGCTTTTCGCGAGACAAGATCTATGTAATGGGTCACTCCTGGGGAGGGTTTCTCGCACTGAAGATTGCTGCAGAACATCCCGAGCTCTTGAAGGCCTGCCTTGCAGTGAGTCCGATGGTCGACCAGTTGGAAAGTGAGCGACTGTCTCTCAAGTGGATGTTGGATAAAGCAAAGCAGGAAAACAACCAGGAGGCGCTGAAGGAATTACTAACCGTCAGCGTTCCGTTCGCCAATGGTGAGCAATTGTATTATCATCGGTCATGGCTAATAAAAATGGCCGGCAGAAAATATCCATCAAAATCATTCGTGGAAACCTGGGCAACAAAATGGCTGAATGTATTCAACGAAGGTTCAGCAGTTAATTTTTTCAAAACCGCCCCGAAGATCGAATGCCCGGTCTATTTCTTCGTTGGCCGCAAAGACTACCAGACACATTTTAAGCTTACGGAGGACTATTACAATCTTTTAACAGCCCCAGCAAAGAACTTTTACTGGTTTGAAAATTCAGGACATAATCTTACTACAAGCGAGCCGGCCAAATTGCAGGAAATAATCATAAATGATATCCTGCCTAAAACGGGGGGTTGATGATAAGAAGCAAACCCGCTTTACAGACGGCAAACTGAACTGGATAGTTTTAACTATTTTTGATCTGATTGCCTCTTAAAAAGCACTTATTGGAATATGGTAAGGTGGTGTGTTTTGATGTTCCTCTTCCTGGGTACTGCCAAGGCCTTCTCCAATCCAAAGACTGACAGCCTTATCCAGGTCCTTATACGCGCCATTGAGACCAGGGACGTTAGCGTGAATGCCAGACTTCAACGACTCGATCAATTAAAACAAAAACTTGCATCGGTTAATGCATCGTCGCTTGAAGAAAAGTTTTCACTTTACAATGCGATCTATAATGAGTATAAAACTTTCATTTACGATTCCGCATTTTCGTACGCGAAAAAACTTATTCAAACTTCTTATAAGCTAAAAGATAACTCAAAGATTGGCTACGCCAGGGTTCAACTCGGCTTCATACTCGTTTCTTCTGGCATGTTCAAAGAAACGTTCGACTCACTTGCAGCCGCACCGGTTGGTTATATGGCGGATAGTACAAAAGTCCAGTACTATTATGTGATGGCAAGAGCATATTACGACCTCGGCACCTATAACAACGACAATCATTACCTCAACCAGTATGCACGTCTTGCAAATCAATTTATGGATTCGGCAACAAGTATAAGTAAACCTGACTCATACGATTACCTCTACTTAAGCGGTCTTCAAGACCTGAAGAATCTGCGTCTGAAGGAGGCAATGCAAAATCTGAATAAAGTCCTGAGCACTTTCCAACTAACGCCGCAACAACGAGCTGTTAACTGCCACAATTTGAGCTTCATCTACAACTCGCTTGGAGATACCGACAAAGCGATCGAATACATGGTCTACGCCGCATTGGCAGACCTTCAGGCGGCGACAAAAGAAACTGCAGCGATGTTTACGCTTGCAAAACTTCTTTATGAGCTGGGTGATGTAAATAACGCGTACATTTTTGTTGAACAGGCAATGGACGATGCGCTCTTCTATGGAGCCCGGCAACGAAAAGTTGAGATAGGTTCCCTTCTGCCGGTAATTGCAGCTCAACGCCTTAACAGCTCTGAGCAACAACGGAAACTATGGTTTACCTATGCGGCGGTCGTGACAGTACTTTCGGTTCTTGTATTTGTGTTTGTGATCGTTATTGTCCGCCAGCTCAAAAAGCTCAAGGCGGCAGAGTTTAGCATCATGGATGCTAATGAGCGCCTTCAGGAAACCAATCACCATCTCCGCGAGGCGATCGCCATTAAGGACGAATACATCGGGTATTATTTTAACATCAACTCAGAATACATCAACAAGATTGAAGAGCTTAAGACATCCGTCGACCATAAGCTGGTGACCCGGAAATACGACGACATCAAGTTTATTGTAAACAATATCGACCTGAAACGGGAACGAGAGGCTCTCTACTATAATTTCGACAAGGTATTCCTCAAACTCTTCCCTGACTTCGTAACCGAGTTCAATACCTACTTCGACGAAAAAGACAGGATCGTTCTTAAAGACAATCAACTCCTTAATACCGAGCTGAGGATTTTTGCTCTCATCCGCCTTGGGATCAGTGACACTGAAAAAATTGCGAAGATCCTGAATTACTCAGTGAATACGATCTATGCCTATAAGACCCGGGTAAAGAGCAAATCCAGGATCGCTAACGATGAGTTTGAGCTTAAGATCATGGGAATAAAAACCGCCTGAGCAGCCTGGAGCCAATACTTTGTTAATATTTTTCCGGAACGGCGTTCGAACTAATGTTCTGAAAGTCAGTGCATTACCCGGAAAAGCACTTCAATTTTTTCTATATTTTGAATGTAAAAATTGCCATTGGTAGTACTGCTTTCGTCCTTTGATATCACTTCGGTTTATTTTTTTATAAAGGCCGAGGACTCACAACCACCTCCATCCTATGGTCAAGTCATTTGCGAAGGCAAGAAACTTCGAATTTATTGGCGACCACAATAACGACTCCATTGTGATCGGAAATTACGGCGACGCCAAAATCACAGCAATCGGCAACTTCAACCTCTCCGGCATCATTTACTGCGGAAAGAACACTATCGAGTTCAATATGGCAGGAGCGGGAGCAGCTTCCTTTACGGGGGTGTGCAAAAAGCTGATGATAAGGGGAATGGATGGAAACTGTACCCTCGACCTGAGCCGGCTTACGGCAGATATAGTCTGGTGTGAATCAGTTAAGGGCAATTCTATGATCATTCTCGGACCCACCCGACTTATCGAGCTGATAAACCTCGATAATGAAGCGGTCGTCAAATACGAAGGCAAACCGCTGCTGCTTAACTATTCGCTAAGAGGTAATTCTAAAATCCTGGGCTGGAAGGAAAATTGAACGCCGCGACTCTATCGCAGCGCTATTTCTTAAAGAACACTGTCTTTCCAGACTTGGCCGACTCCCGCGCGGCGTCGAGAATTCGCACCACGGTGAGATTATTCTCCAGGGAGTACAATCCATTCTTTGGAAGTTGGATCTTCCCCTTAACTACATCAGCGAAATAGGAGAACGGATCCTGATAGATGCCCACATCGGCCAATGAGATCTCACGCGATTTTTCGGTAGCTGACTTTGTATTCTTGATCTGCATTTTGGTGCTGTTGGAAACAAGGATGTAGCCGGTTTCGCCATATACGTCCATATCCTTGCGGCCAAAGGGCCAGTTCCAGGACGCCTGAATAACACACTGAGCCCCTGGATAGGCGACAATAATGGTTGCATCATCATCTACCTTCGGGTAGATGGATGGCTTGAATTGTTGTGTGACGGCTGTTACTGATGTCGGTTCTTCGCCTTTCATCAGGTAGGTCATAATGTTTGCGCCATAACATCCGAAATCAATAAGCGCTCCTCCGCCGTTCTGTAGGGGATCCGTTAACCATGTGAGAAACTCTTTTCCAACGCCGATCTCCTTGGGCCCCTGGTGTCCATCTCTGATGATAACTTTACGAACTTTGCCCACAAAGCTGCTGTCATTAACGAGCCTATAGGTTTTTTCTGTGGTGGGATACCACGACGTCTCGTAATTGGTAAGCAAATGGATCTTGTGTTTCTTAGCAAGCTGCTCCATTTTTGATGCGTGCGCATTTGTGGTTGCCAGCGGTTTTTCAACCATAACGTGAATTCCCCTGGGCGCACACGCCTCGACTACCGCCATATGCTCATAGATCGAACCGAAAGCGACGACGGCTTCAGGTTTCACGGCCTCAAGCATTTTTGAGAGATCGGTATAAAATATATCTGCGCTAAGATTGTACTGCTTGATGTAACGCTGTGCGAGTTCGGTGTCTGGCTCGTAGACCCCTACCAGAGATACATCGGGTTTGTTTTTGCGTCCTAATATCCAACCAACATGTCCGTGTGTTGTGCCGGCAACCGCTAGCCTGAGAACATTGTCTGTGGCCTGGCCAATAGAACTGTCAGCGCTAAACATGCATAAGATCAGCGATAACAAAAATGGATAAGTGAACTTCATGATTAAAACAATATGGATGTGTCGAAGCTAATTACGGCATTTTTTCAACAACGCTCATTATCACCGTATGCATTGCATGAGAAGTCTTACTCACAGCTAATTTTATTGATGAAAAAAACGCGGCGCTTACCACTGACGGGGTTTGTGATTTCCTGCACCCCATAGGCGTAGAAATAATTGCTGTACCAGTAGTCGAGCCTGTTAAATCCTGATTGCTCTCTCTTTACAATCTCGTCCTGTTTTCGGGCTTTGATAGCCTCAAACGTCTTGCCTTCCAATACCTCATCATCTTTTATGATTTTGGCGCGCAGTTCGTTGTCGAACAAATACAGGAGAGTAATCTTGTCTTCCTGAACTTCAAGCTTCACGAATTGCTCGAGTGTATATGTCTTCACGTCATTGATCTCGAAACTGTTGTCCCACAAGAGACGGCCGTTTAGATCAAATCCCATTACGACAGCATGCGTATAGTGATAACCGTCAAAAATCCGTCCGTCGCGCGTGTATGTGTAGTTGGAAGCATTGGGAGCGAAAAATCCATAATACGTTCTGTCCCCAGTAACATATTTGGGATAAAAGGCTTCACCTAACAGAACGTATTGATTTTTATAAGGCACGATCTCGTGAACAAGAAAACGATAACTGAACCGCGTTCTCTTTCCTTTCACCTTTCTGCGTTCGATACGATCCTTCACTCGCTGTTCCCGTTTGGCCTTCATGTACTTGAAAAAATTTTCAAGGTCTCCGTAGTTGTAATACCGCAGTTGCTCCATACCCGAGGGATCGATGCTCGCCAGGAACAATCCACGCGAATACAAAGAGTTACGTCCTCCGAAAACACCGGCGACCAACTGCATGTTATTACTGGTCTTAATCGATCGGGCAAAGATCAGGTGTTTGTAGTCTTCAGGTTCGAGGGCATAATTACTCTGCAGATTTCCCTCCGGGTCGTAATTTTTAATCCATACGGTCTGTTGTCCCTTAAAATTTCTGGCGCAGATCAGAACATCAAAGGTTCCGTCGGGATATACTTTAACTTGAGTGAGTTCGCCATTCTCGTTAAGCAAGCCAGGTAATATCTTGGACTTCTCGGTTTCGAAAGAGAAATACATCACCACCGGCACCTGGTTATAGTAACCCCCCATTATCGCTGCCTTTTGTGTGACCTGGAACTCTGAGGGATTGAATGGAATAAAGTTTCGAACACTGTGCTTCACGAAGTTTCCATTCGCATCATCGATCGCGAACAACTCGAAATTATTCTTGGAATAATCGTGATAGCGAAGTATAAAGTATAGTTTTCCGTGCTCGACGCGTTTAGCCATTAGAATGTATTTCCGATCAACCGGCAGGTACCCTTTCCATACTTCTTTGAAAGCTGTATCAAGCCGTATGATTTCAATATGATCGGTACCGGGCCCTGCCAATCTCCGGTAGAGGAAGATTCCGTCCTCATGTGCAGGAATCAATTCAAAGGATTTTTCTTCGCGAGGCGAGGGAATTTCAAAACGGTCAGTCTGCAGTACCTGTTGGGCACTGACGTATTGAGAAAGGCAGCAAATGAATAGAACAGTTCTTCCGCTACCTGGCCACCACTTTGTTAACGTAAAATACATCACGCACCCGATCGTCTTTGGAATTGTTTCGAACAGAATGATAGCCCCACACGTAGAAGGAGTTTCCTATCCAATGCCTGACGCCGCCATCAAATTCCCTTTCGGTTTTTATCGCATCGGCCTCGTCAGACAACTTAATTTTTTCGTTTAGCTCAGTAGCGCTACCGTCTCCTAACAAAACCGTTTTCATTTTGATATCCGATTCTTTCTTATAGAGAAAACAAATTTTGTCATCCAGCAAAATAAAGTCTGAAACCTGTTCAATGCCGGGCATCTTCATTTCATCGAGTTGCATGCTCTGGTCCCAGGCTACTTTTCCATGTGCGTCAAAAGACAATAGAACCGACTGATTGCTCTTGATCTCTTCGATGTTCTTGATGTTATTTCCGTACATGTAAGGTCGGTACATCCTGCTCATACCAGGATAATAAAATGGGGATGAGGTGGGATAACCATAAGGGCTGAAGTATGGATTATAATAATATGGGTTTGAGTAATAAGGACTCATCGTTGAGAGAGGGGTGTACACCTCGGCGTGCAGCAAAAACCCATTTTTGTGTTCAATCAACCTGTAAGGCATTATATAGGTCGTGAAATTTGGGATCCGGCCCTGAGCCATATCGGCCTTCGAATTTTCTTTTATGCGTTCTGCACGTTTTGCATTAAGGTAATCCAGATAATGTTGCAACTGACCGAAGTCGATGTACTTGATCTTTTGCTCATTGAAAGGATCGACTGTCATAAAATAAAAGCCGATTGATTGTTTTGAATTGCGTTCACCCCAGGTACCAAGAAGTACAAGGTCTTCTCGTTCCAAGGTGCTCGTCAGACCCGTTTGAAGCGATTTCTCGTCGTCGATCGGCACTACATCTTCCAACAGCTGTTTTCCCGTTTCATCAAATGTTCGAAAGATAAGCTTGCGATTCTCGCGCGACCCTCTGTCCATAAGAACTGTATTGAAGGTGCGGTTTTGATTTGTTCTCAGATCAACCAACTCCGTGTTCTTCTGAAAGAAACCTGGAATAACGCGGATGCGGTTGTCTTTGGCTTCAAAGAGTACAACAGTTGGTTCGTTGTTTACATAACCTCCGAAGGTAAAATTATCTCCTGCCTTGCTGAAGTGTGTCAGTTTGAAATCAAGATCTGGCTTGAAAGTAAAACGTACTGGTTCCGACCCGTTGAGATCAATATCAATCAATTCAAAATCGTTCTTGGTTGTCTCGCCCGTTCTAAAGAGAAAATATAAATGTCCTGGAGTAACTTCATAACCAACCATCTTGTGACGGTCCTTCACGAGGATTTCGAGTTTCTTCCTTTCCTGGAGTGCGGTGTCGAGTAGGGTAAGCTGCCATGTTTTACTGCCCTCTTTGTATTTGTTTAAATCGTGAAACAAAGCGAGGCCTTCTTCCTTGAGGGAAATAATGGTGTACTGGTCGTCAGAAGCCTTGTGTATCGTCTCAAACCGTCGGGGTTGTGAGATCTGTGCAACGGCTTGAGAAGTGATCAGGAAGATCCCAAAAAGGGTGAGGATTCTCACGGCATTCTGTCCTGTACCTGGCGCCGGGCGAACATTTATGGAATTTCGGAAATACATTGCGTTTTTGGATAACTTCTTCCCACCATCTAGAACCTCCGTGGTGTCCTGTAATTAACTCTTCTGCTCGCTTAGAGCAACAATCATGTCAAACTCTTCCTTCTTTACAGGTTGGACTGACAGACGTGAGGCCTTAACGAGTACCATGTTTGTAAAACGTTTATCAGCTTTGATTTGTGCTAGCCCAACGGGATTTTTAAGCTTGCTCACAGGTGCAATTTCAACCGCTACCCATTCGTTGTCTGTTGGATCCGGGTAGTTGTCCTTCGTTATCTTGGCGATTCCAACTACTGATTTCTCATCTCCCGTGTGATATACAAATGCCAGGTCACCTTTTTTCATTGCCTTGAGGTGGCTGCGGGCCTGGAAGTTTCTGACTCCGTCCCATCCCGTCTTTTTATCGCGCGCGAGATCCTCCCACGAGAATGTGTCAGGCTCCGTTTTTAGCAACCAATAGTTCATAACTTTTGTAGATTAAGCTTTACAAAATAGTAAATAGTCTTTGTATTTTCCTGATAAGCAAGAGAAATGAAAGCATTGGTTATTTGTGGAAAATCACCTGGCGACGTAGTGTTTTCGACACCGGTGATACGGGCCATGAAAGTAGAATTGGATGACATCCATCTACACGGATTGTTTCCCGCAGAGGTGGCATACTTAGCTAAGGAAAATCCATACCTCGATACCATTCATATTCAAGAGGGGTCATTCTGGAAATTGCTCCGTAATCTGAGGCAGGAAAAATTTGATGTCGTGGTGAATCTGAGACAGGATTGGCTCTCAAAATGGTTGTCCTTCCTGTTGTTTAAAAGAACATATTCATCGCCGTCAACCCGATGGAAGCAGTGGCTGATGGTAAATCTGAAAATAAATCATCTCCCCAACGTTCATCATGTCGATAAGCTGATACTGGCGCTGAAACCTCTGCGAATCAAGGGTGATGAACTCGGTTTGGATTTTTTCATCCCTGAAAAGGACAAAGTGGTAATGGAGTGGCTGCCCGCAGAATTCCGCAGGGGATTTGTCGTTTTCTGTATAAGTGCTCCGTATTCCACGCGGAAATTGCCTGTTGACAGGATGATCGAATTGTGTGATAAGATCAATAAACCCGTAATCATATTGGGATCCGCAGAAGACGTAGCTACAGGTGAAGTAATCAATACCTTCTTTGCCCGTGGTCTTTCAGTAGTATGGCAACAAGGATTGCTTGAACTCAACAAGAAGACCATTGTTTACAACGCATGTGGGAAGTTTAATTTCAATCAAATGGCAAGCCTAATAAAACAATCGTGGGCTGTATTCACGTTTGATAATGATTTTGTGCCGATTGCATCAGCATTCCGGAAGGAAGTATTCGCACTTTGGGGAAACACCATCCTGCTGTTTGGCAAGTATCCGTACAGAACGAAGTTTACCGTGTTAGAAAGCAACAGTGTCGCCTGTCGTCCATGTTCAGCAAATGGTTTTGAAAAATGCCCGAAGGGACATTTCAAATGTATGCGTGATATAATGTTCGATTTTTATTTCCCCTAAACCTTTGTCCATGGGCCCTCAATTGCCAGTGTTAATCCCGCATGCTGGATGTTGACAAACAGCGTGGTGCCATTTGGAGAAAAAACACAGCCGGCAAGCTCAGACCTGTAACCAATATTTTCGCCAAGCTTGTAATATTCGCCAGTAGGCGTGATGCCTACCAAAAATGGTTGATCATCGTCTTCGCTTAATATTAAGTCACCCCATGGCGCGACCGTTAGATTGTCGCAGTACTTGAGAATGTCTTTGTTATTCGGTTCGGCAAAAAGTTCAAGTGTCCCGGGGTTTTCGCTTTCGCGGGATGTTCCTTCAAACTCACCCGGTTTATATCTGAATACCTGGCCGGTTTTATTGGCTCCTCCATTAGTACAGGCAAAGTATATTTCGTTGTTACCGTACCACATGCCTTCGCCTCTTGCGAATCGTGCTGCTCCTTTGATGAAACCACGGTGCCTTAGATCATTGCGGGGAGACTCGATATCCTCAAGATCGATCCAATTCACTTGAAACTTTCGCTTCGGTTCAATAATGTTTGGTGAGATCCCTGCCCAATTCCTTGTGTCGTATGAACGTTGCTCACGGAAAACCAACGCTTGCAACTTGCCTCCCTGCAATAGTTTGGATCGCGTCTTTGGAATAAACCGGTAGATCAAGCCTTCGCCATCGTCTTCGGTAAGGTAAACGATGCCGGTTTTTGGATCGACTGCTACCGCCTCGTGGTTGAATCTCCCCATGCCTTTGATTGGCAAAGGTTCGGCAATTCCTCCATTCTCATTAGCAGGGACCTCAAACGTGTAGCCATGGTCTTTTTCCAGCGTTCCGTTGGCGCGCTCTACTGACTCCTCGCATGTGATCCATGTGTCCCACGGGGTAGGTCCACCGGCACAGTTTCGAATAGTTCCAGCGAGACTTAAGAATTCTTTTTCAACTTTTTTCGTCGTGTGATTGTAAATAAGCGTAGTCGTTCCCCCGAGTCCTGGTGTTTTTCCACTGCCATAATCGTAAAATTTCTTCCCGTCGATCTTAGAAAGTAATTCGTTAGTTTTTCCAAACGGGCCGTTTCTCAAATCAAGGGCCGTGTTTTCGTGATTTCGGATAATGATCGTACGGTCATTCTTGGCTTTGAACGTCGCCATCCCGTCCGCATTCCCTGGAACCAAAAAGCCATCGCTCATTGTATTGCCCTGCTTTGAAATAACTTGATAGGTGAATCCCTTTGGAAGATTAAACACGCCCTTTGGATCGGGAAGCAATGGACCATATCCAACGTTATTGGAAGTAGGTAGATCCTGTGCGATTGAAAATTTATACAGGCCCAGAAAACCAAGACCGACCATGGCTGATGAGCGAATGAATTCTCTTCTCGTTGCCTTCATAGTTTTTTCGTTGTTAGAAATAAGTTTAATTCCTTAAGCCTGTCAGTATTGATAAGATCAACACCTGCCTGCAGCAGAACATTCCACGCATTCTCATGGTCAGGTATCCCCCACAGTCTTAGTTTTTTATTTTCAGCATGGACTTTTGATGCAAGCTCGGTTAACTTATTAAAATCCTCCTTCGCTGGAGAACCCTTGCCATTCCAACTTATTATTTTTCTATAGTTTTCACTGATCACTGGCATCTCCTCCTCCGTGAACCCCTTCCCAATATCTTCCGGCCGTCCGTCTATAGACGATAAACGCTGAGGATCGTTCCGTATGAGTTCGATAGCCCGGTTACCCGAAATAAACACCCGGAATACTTTATGGTTAGCAGCTCCTGTATGCTTTGAAAGTAGTTGGTGTAATGCCCTGAAAGTTTCAGTACCATCGGTTTTGATGTCGATCATTAACATGACAGTGATATCTTTTTGAGGATAAATTTTTCCCCCGTTGATCCTGGCGATACTGTCAAGCGGTCTGAGGTAGAGATCTTCAAGCGTTTTCGACCTGGATGTCGGATGATCGTGTGCCACTAAAATTTTTCCGTTAACTAAATGCACATCGGCTTCGATGCTGACGAATCCATTCTCAAGGGCCTCAAACAACGGGCGATCATGCTCATAATCGTTGTGTGCGTGAGCGTTGATATGCGGTTGGCCCACATTGACAAATCTCGTCACTACTATCGAAAAGAGGAGGAGCCATGCATGCATTACCCTAAGATATGAGCCAGAACACAGCCCAAAGACATTGACGGGTTAAAAGTATTTTAAGAAATGAGGAATGGTCAAATCGGTATAGCAGCGGACGTCCGCATGCCGGCAGCCTCAATAAGCTCTGACGAGTTTTCCCTCCATGTAGTTCACATAAGAGCGGTTCACCACCTTCATTCCTCCCGGAGTAGGAAAATTACCAGTAAAGTACCAGTCACCCGAATGATAGGGAATTGCTTTGTGCAAATTGTCGACAGTCTGAAATACTACTTCCAAATCCGCCTTCATGTCCGCAGGACGGACTATCTCGGAAACTTTTGCAGATATTTGGTCATCAGTGAACTGATCGTACAAGAGCTTCACATAATTTTGTTGGATTTGATGACCACGTGCCCTTATGCATTTTTCGTAGGCTTCCCCCAAAAGATAATCCTTGCCTTGATCTTTTAACAATGCGATCATAGCACGGAAAGCAACGAAGTCACCCATCCTGCTCATATCGATACCGTAGCAATCAGGGAAACGGATTTGTGGAGCCGATGAGACCACAACGATCTTTTTCGGCTGAAGGCGATCAAGCATTTTCAGGATACTCTTCTCCAGTGTGGTACCTCGTACGATCGAATCGTCAATAACAACGAGTGTATCCAGTCCTTTTCTAATCACTTCATACGTTGTGTCATACACATGTGCGACCATTTCGTCGCGATGCTCGTCGTCAGTAATAAATGTGCGAAGCTTTACATCTTTAACAACAAGCTTTTCGATTCTTGGCCTGAACGAAAGTATATCCTCGAGTGAATCAACCGAAGGTTTCTGATCGATGATAATTTCCTTTTGTTTGTTAATAAGATAATCTTCGATCCCTGCCATCAATCCATAAAATGCTGTCTCAGCCGTGTTCGGAATGTAGGAGAAGACAGTATTCTTGATATCAAAGTTTATCGACTTTAGTACCTGAGGCACCAGGAGTCTTCCGAGTTGTTTTCTTTCTTTATAGATATCGGGATCATTTCCGCGTGAGAAATAGATTCTTTCAAAGCTGCATGATTTTTTCTCACCTGTCTTGACGATGGAATGTTGTGCGAAATCACCATTTTTTTCGACCACCAGGGCATGACCAGGTTTGACTTCCTCTATTTGATTGTAGTCGATGTTGAATGCTGTTTTGATTGCAGGCTTTTCTGAGGCTACAACAACAACTTCATCATTAGCATAGAAATAGGCAGGACGTATTCCATTGGGATCGCGTACAACAAATGCTGACCCGGAACCGGTCATCCCAGCCATAGTATAACCACCATCGAAATCTTTACAGGCCCTGCGAAGCATGCGTGGCAGATTCAATTCATTTTCGATGATGTCGGATATTTCGCGGTTCGAGTACTTGTCCTTGTATTTTTGGAACAGCCCCTGCACTTCTTCGTCGAGAAAGTGACCGATCTTTTCCATCACTGTTACCGTATCGACCTTTTCCTTTGGGTGTTGTCCGAGATCTACCAGCAGGTCAAACAACTCATCAACATTGGTCATGTTAAAGTTTCCTGCCATCACCAGATTGCGACTCCTCCAGTTATTCTGTCTTAGGAAAGGGTGGACATTCTCGATGCTGTTCACTCCATGGGTACCATAACGAAGATGTCCCAACCATAACTCGCCGGTGAAGGCTACATGTTCTTTTAGCCATCGCTCGCTTTTGAACTTGTCTCTTCCCTCTTTATGGGCCTTTTTATACTTCTTTCCGATTTTTTTAAAGAGGTGGGCTACTGGCTGGGGTTTTATAGAACGATACCTGCTAATGTATCGGTGTCCTGATTCAACGTCTAACTTTATGTTGGCAATGCCGGCTCCGTCCTGACCACGGTTGTGTTGTTTTTCCATCAGGATGTACATCTTGTTCACCGCGTACATGGGCCCATACTTCTCAATGTAATATGAAAGGGGCTTTCGCAGGCGGATCATTGCAATGCCGCATTCATGAAGAATCTCGTCGCTCATGGGCTTCTCTTTAAGTTATCAGTGTATTGTTACCCCGCAGGAGGATAACTAACAATGAACAACTGAATTAAAGTACAAAGTTAATTTTATTAATCCATCCCATCAACAATTCTGGATTGAAGAAGAGTAGGAGTATTGCTAGAACTAACAGTAGCCCAAAAAGATTTTCGAACGTAAGATTATTTGTTTTTACGTCTTTTTCGCCACCTTTTATGAAAGCATGGTACGGGATTGACAAATAATAAAACAGTGAAACCACAGTATTCAACAGTCCAAATACCAGAAGCCATAGCAGAATGGTCTTTCCAGACAGCTGATAAGCATCCCAGAGGGAACTGAAAACGAACAATTTGGCTGTAAACCCCGACGTAGGCGGCAATCCGGTAAGCGTTATCATGCCGACCAGTGTAAAGATCATAGGCCAAACGAGTTTTTTCCCCACTCCCGAAAACGATAGCAGTGTATCCATGCCCATGGCGTCGAAGCTTTGCAGATAGTTAAAAACCAGAAAGTTGGCGAGCATGTAAACGCTGGCGTAAAAAAGCATGTAGTGTACCCCGTTAGGGCTAAAGGCCACAATACCGACCATTAAAAAACCGGATTGGGCAATCGAAGAGTAAGCCATAAGCCGCTTGGGATTCTTTTGGCCAAGCGCAGAAAAATTGCCGACTGACACGGAAAGTATGGCAACTATGGAAAGAAAAAATTGCCAATCGACGGCAGACTGGCCGAAGGCATTCAGCGCCAGGCTGAACCTTGTGAGGATTGCAATGCCGGCCAGCTTCGGCACCACGGAAAAGAATGCAATGACGGGGAATGGCGCAGCCTCATATACATCTGGAGACCAAAGGTGCAAAGGCGCTGCAGCGATCTTGTAGAAAAAACCTGCCAACGCCATTAGACTTGCTATAAACAAAAGCGTTGATTGATTCTGCAGTATATGATCCGCAAATGAAGCAGTGGAAAAATCCAACGTCCCAGTGAAGCCGTACAAAAATGAAAACCCATACAACATCATGGCTGACGCTGTCGATCCAAAAAGAAAATATTTAAAACTTCCTTCTGATCCCTTTCTTGAAAATGAAACGCCCGCGAGTATGTAAGATCCAATGGAAATTAATTCCAGTGAAATAAAAACCATGATCAGGTTGGTACTCATCGCCAACAAATGCGCTCCAAGCAATACCGCCAGGATTACTGAATAATATTCACTAAGTCGAAGTTGTTCATTCTGCCTACGCCAGGTCATCAGCACTGTGAATACACAGGATACATCGAACAACACCTTTAGATAGGAGGAGAAGTCATCGGTTCTGAGAAAGCCATTGAAGATGGTAACCGGAACAGAAAACTCGGCCCAATTGGTGATAATTACGAACAGTGAAAGAACGGAAAACACTAACGCTACAAAGCTGAGCATCGATGGCGTAACCCTTTTGAACAGACCGACAAAGATCAACAGTAAGACACCGCCGGAGAGAATCAATTCAGGAATAAAAGAGTTAATGCCCTTTGCGATCTCCTCCAATGACACAGACAAGTCTGTCACAATCGTTACGGATTTAAGGTTAAGCTTTTTCCTGCATTCAGCACAAATTCAGCAAAGTGTTTTGCGAAAGGATCTATTATTCCAATTACGGGTTGTGGGTATATTCCAAAAAAAAGTGTCGCAATGGCAAGCGGTAGTAGCATGATATATTCCCGCTGAGTAAGATCGTAAACCTGTTCAGCGGCGGCGTTGCCTTTGAGATTGAACGGACCAAAGAACATTCGCTGTAATGTCCAGAGATAGTAAGTTGCTCCGATAATCAGTCCAAGTGTCGAGATGATGGCAAGCGTTTCGGAGACTGGGCCCTGGATGCTTCCGGATTTGAAAGCTCCCAGGAAAACCATGATCTCGGCGATAAAACCGGAGAATCCGGGTAAACCCATCGAAGCAAAAAATGCCACAAGCACAAGAGCGGTATAAACTGGCATTTTGATAGACAGGCCGGAGTAGTTTGCAATTGTGCGGTCACTTGTACGATCATAAATGACTCCGGCAAGCAAGAATAACATCGACGTGATGATACCATGACTGAACATTTGATAGATTCCACCAGCTACACCTTCCGTTGTGAGAGATGCAAATCCTAATAAAACAAAACCCATATGAGACACCGACGAGTAAGCGATCAGTCTCTTGAGGTCTTTGCTCGACATGGCATTCAGGCCGCCATAGATGATAGAGATCACTCCGACTAATCCAACGAACCAGCCAAAATAGACGGCACCGTCCGGGAAGATAGGAAACACGATTCGTGCAAGACCATAACCTCCAATTTTCAAAAGAAGAGCTGCAAGCACGACGGAGATAGCGGTTGGCGCTTCGACGTGAGCGTCGGGCAGCCAGGTGTGAACAGGTACGGCCGGAAGTTTAATTGCAAAGCCGACGAAAAGAAGCAAAAAGGCCCATTGCCGTGCGCTATAAATCCCGATCATCCATGGATTATTGGGATCGAGGATAGACCCTGATATGAAGTTTGTTGCATCCGTCATGTGTAAGACGTTGAAGCTGTGAACCAACCGGCCCGACTCTGATTGATCGTGAACCGAGATATAGAGACCGATCATTACTATCAGGATAAGGATCGATCCGAATAAAGTATAAAGAAAGAATTTTATTGAAGCGTATTCTCTTCTGGGTCCGCCCCACAGCGCTATGAGGAAGAACATCGGCAACAACATGAACTCGAAGAAGAGGTAAAACAAAAGAAAGTCCAGCGCAGTAAAACTTCCGATGATCGCAGTATTCAGAATAAGAAGAAGAATATAATATCCCTTAGCGTTTTTCACGGTTGTCCAGGACGATATTGTAGCGATCAGCATTACAAAGACTGCAAGTCCTACCAATGGCATGCTCAGCCCGTCCAGCCCAAGAAAATATTCTGCTTTGAGAATCCCCCACGTTCCAAGATCAAGTGTAATCCACTGGCGTTGTTCAACGAACTGCAGACCCGAGGATGCTTTTTTATATTCCGTAAGTATAAGCAGCAGAATTCCGACCTGAATGATATTGGCAATGAGCACGACGTAACGAAAGGCTTTCACCATCGTCGGAGGAATGAACAAAGCAATGAATGCAGCAGCGAGAGGAACGATGAGTAGAAGTGATAGTAGAATTTCCTGCATCTAGCTTTGTTCGTTATGCTTGTTACACAAGGGTTTTAAAGCAAGGTCCAAATTATGAAAATAATGATTGCGAAGGACGCCCAGAAAACATAAAGCTGGATTTTCCCGCTCTGAAATGATCTTATAAATGAGCCGATCCCTTTGGCCATGCCTGCTGCATCATCGACAACGCCGTCAACAATTGCACGATCAATCCACCCGGTGAAATGGGCCACGATCAATTGGACGTAAGCGCCAACGTGAAGGAAGCCATCAATCCATTTTCTATCTGTCAGTGCTGTTATACTCGCCGTTTTGAATGCGGGTATTTCAATCACCTTTCGGTACATATCGTTGAAATAAAACCCGCTTCGTAAGGCCGCTGCGTCGAAAGGTCTGTTCCTGATAAGATAGGCAAGCAGGAGAGCGAGTAGGACCCAGGCTGCGGAGAAGATTTCGACAAGTGTAAGGTGAAAGTGTTTGCCCGACGCAAGCCCATTGTATACCCATCCGGAAAAACTGAACGGATTTTGCGATACAATTATCCAAAGTGATGCGGCCGCCAGGAGTGCCATCGGCGCGCGCATCACGGGGGGCGGCTCCACGACTGAAAGGTTTTTGGTCGATGTTTCATTTCCGAAGAAGACTGACCAAATCATCCGGAAGGTATAAAGCACGGTTATGAATGATACCAAGAAGGAGCATACAAGTATTAACCATTTCCACGTTACGTCTCCTTTCCAAACAAATATTGAAGTGAGTATAGCATCTTTTGAAAGGAAACCGGAAAAGAATGGAATTCCGGCTAACGAAGCGCCGCTAAACACAAACATCAAGAATGTGTAAGGCAATTTCTGTTTCAAACCACCAAGATTCCGAATATCCTGAACGTCAAAGGTTGTATGTGACTGATGTTGTGTCTGATGAAGTGAATGTATCACAGAGCCAGCTGCAAGAAACAAACACGCCTTGAAAAAAGCGTGGGTAAATAAATGCAGCATCGCCGCTTCGGGGGCACCGGCGCCCAGCGAAGTTATCATCAAGCCAAGTTGTGAGACCGTAGAGTACGCAAGTATCTTCTTAAGATCATATTGAGCTAACGCTGACAAGGCACCCAACAGCGCGGTAATACAACCTGTAACAGCCACGACATTCAGTGTGACTGGAGTAAACAGGAAATGAACCCGGGCAAGAAGGAAAACTCCGGCCGCCACCATGGTCGCCGCATGGATCAGTGCGGAAACTGGCGTGGGACCTTCCATTGCATCGGGCAACCAGGTGAACAAAGGAAACTGCGCGGACTTGCCGATAATGCCGCAAAAGATCCCTAGTGACGCAGCTGTTTGCCATCCTGCGCCACCAGCAACTGAACTTAAATGGAGAATATCGAACGAACCTGTGTGCGACCATACTATCATAAGGCCTACCACAAATCCGGCATCTCCCACGCGATTGAGGATGAAAGCTCTTTTCGCTGCGTCTGCTGCTTCAGGTTTTTGATTCCAATGACCAATGAGCATGTACGATGAAAATCCAACCAGTTCCCAAAAGATGAATATCATGAGCAGGTTACTTGATGCTACAATTCCGAGCATCGAAAAAGTAAAGAACCCCAACATGGCAAAGTATCGCCTGATGTCAGGATCTCCGGCCATATATCCGATAGAATAAAAATTTACAAGGAAAGAAACCAACGTTACGACTACCAACATCAATGCCGTGGTGTTGTTAATCAGAATTCCGGCGGTAAAAGATTGTTCACCGAAAGTGATCCACGTCCATTCAGCGGTGAAGGGGACATTGTTCCACGTCCAATAGAAGACAACAAAAGCCGCCAACGTGTTTATCAAAAGCAGGAACGGTGCTGAAAAAGATACAAGCCACGAATATTTTTCAGAGATCGCGAAGGAAACAATAAAGGAAACTAAAGGCAGCGCCAGTGTCAATATCAGGCAGGTGATAAAGAAAGAACTGTGATATGTTGATATTTCTTCCAAAGTTCTTAGTCGCTTAGCTCATCCACTTCACCGGGAACTGAAGTGTGATGCAGGGAATATACTTGTATTACAATCGCCAATCCTACGGCCGCTTCACAAACGGCTACGATGATCACAAACAATGCGAACATTTGGCCATTGATGTTTTCTGGATAAAGTTGATTAAATGCCACGAGATTCAAGTTTGACGCATTCAACATCAGCTCAACACCCAAAAGAACCATGATCATATTTTTCTTTGTAATGATGACCACCAGTCCGGCCGAAAAAAGGATGGCTCCGAGATATAAGAAATGCTCGATAGGAAACATTACGTCTTATTTGATTTGGTAGATGATGCAATAATAGCTGCCCCAATCAGAGCTACCAATAAAAGTATTCCTGCCACTTCAAATGGAAGCGCAAAATCAGTCATCAAGCCTACGCCGATCGTTCTTATTTCTGTTAGTCTTGTTGGCGGTGGCGGGAGATTTTTGAATGATGCATTCACAATACTGAATATCAGGAGTGCGAAGAACCCTATGCCTGCCAATGTCCCTGAAAATCTATAAGCATGTTCGATCAACAATGGTTTTCCCGAAAGCTTGGTGGTAAGCATGATCCCGAATATAATAACGACTAGAATACCGCCAGCATAAACAAGGATTTGAGTTACTGCTACAAATTCGGCGAATGCCAGGACATATATCCCCGCCAGTGCAAGCAAACCGGTTATAAGCAGCAATGCTCCATGGAATACATTCCGAACGAATATGAGTGCAATTGACGAGAGAGCAGCGAGGGCTTCGAACGAGTAAAACAAGATTGACGTCAGGTTCATGATGGTGGCTGCCCTGGTGGTTTTATCTTTGGCTTGAAAACAGGTTTTGCGGGTTTGGGCACATCAGCATCTGTCTTCTTTTCTTCTGAAGACGTAGCAGGTGCAGGTGTCACCTTATTTTTCTGATGCTCTTCGAACAATTTTTTCTTCTCCGCTATTTCGGGGTCCGTCATTTCCCCGAACACGAAATTGTGCTCCCTGATGTCTATTGTACTGAAATCATAAACTTTTGTCATCGTCAGGCACTCTGTCGGGCAAACCGTGGTGCATAGGCCGCAGAAGCAACACTTACCCATATCGATGTCGAACTTTGCCGCGTATATCCGCTTTGATGTACCATCTGATGTCTTTCCTATTTCTTCAATAGCACGGATCGGTTCAATATCAATACAGTCAACAGGGCAGATCTTTGCGCACTTATCACAGACAATACAATCGTCGATTTCATTGTGTAGCCTGTATCGTCCAACATCTGGAATGGGCTGCATTTCGTGAGGATACTGGATCGTGGCTATTCCGGTACGATCATCAAAATATTTGTTATCGGTAATAGCGACAACCTTCTGGCTGTTCCTTGCCTTTACAAAATGATCGATAGTTATCTTTAGTCCCTTGTAAAGCGATTGAAAAGTATCGGTTATATTTTTGAAGTATTGTCTCAATGGCTGTTATATCTGATAACAAAAATAGAAGGGAAATAGAAGTTGAAAACCATCCGAAGTGATAAATCGATGGTCTTTTTTGAAAAATAACGAAGAAAGGGTTGGTCTTGGTATGATTAGCTGGCTTTTGGAAGCGTAAAATAGAATGTACTTCCGGTCCCTTCGGAGCTTTCTACCCAGATCTTTCCGCCGTTTTTTTCGATAAATTCTTTACAAAGGATCAATCCTAGTCCGGTTCCCTTTTCATTGGCGGTTCCACGGGTGGTATAGGGAGCGGTCTTATCGAAAAGCATTTTCAGGACTTCGCGGTTCATCCCCACGCCGTTGTCTTTCACCGAGACCAGCCACTCTGTAGGTTTTTCCTGGGCGCTGATAACGACGCGACCGCCATCATTTGTAAACTTGATGGCATTAGTCATTAGGTTTCGGATAACCAGGTTTACAGTATTTGAGTCAGCAAAACCAAGAGCGTTCTTCGGCACATCATTAACAATGGTGATATCCTTGTTTTGCACTGAAGTCAACAGCTGAATGTTTTCTTCTACGATATTGTAGATATCGATCTTGGCTGCCTGCAGGTTGAGCTTGTCCATTTGAAGCAGCGTCCAGTCCAGCAGGTTATTCAACAATGTCCGTGTGTGATTAAAACGTGCCTTTAACTCTTTAATGTGTTTAGGAAGTTCATCTGCGCTAACGGCTCCTTTGTCCAACAAGTCAAGAAGTCCTGCAAGTGCATTAATTGGTGATCGCAGATCGTGAGATATAATAGAGAAGAACTTGTCTTTCACCTGGTTCAACCTTTCAAGCTCTTCGCTTCGTTTTTCCATCTCCTCCTGATGTTGAAGGAGTAAAGTGTTTATCTGTCTTCTTCTGTTACCGCTTCGGTAAACCGTGATCAGCAGGATTCCACTTAACGCCATAACGACGACAAGAATATTCCTCACGAATTCCTGCTTTTTAATCTCTCCTTTTTGCATTGCCTGGAGTTCACTTAGAAAAGCAATTCTCGAGTCGCGTGATTCCGTTTCAAATCGAAGCTGATCGCGAAGAAGTTTGCCTTGCATTTCCTGGCTAAACAACGTGTCTTCGAGTTGTTTGTACTGCTTAAAATATTGAAGCGATTTCTTGAAATCCCCCTTCAGTTCCCACAGGGTGGACAGCTGATTGAAGCACTTGATCTCAAGAACGCGTGCGTTGAGTTCCTTTGCAACCGAAAGGCTATTTTCAATTTTTGCCAGCGCTTCGTTGTATTTACCCTCTTTTGTATAGACGATACCCCGGCCGAGTTCTACTGCAGCAACACCGAATCGGTCATTTGTGACGTTGGCGAGCGAGTAGGCAGAATCGTAGTGAGCGCGGGCTTTGTCGAAATCTCCTTTCCCCATGTAAGCAGTAGCCAGTTTGGAATGGATCTTGGGCTCCAGGATATTAATATGTATTTGGCGACTAAATTTGAGCGCATAACCAAGCGTCCTGAGAGCTGAATCATATTCCTGTTTTCTCAACTGAACATCACCGATCTCATCATAGGCATAAGGAATACCCTCTGCATCGTTTTGCTGTTCGCTCATTTTTTTGGCGAGGTTGAGGTGTTCTAACGCTACCTCATATTGCCCCAGCTCTTTGAATACCCTTCCAACATTGTGATAAGCGACGAGTATCCTGAATGTATCTTTTACCGCGGTAGCTACACGGTGTGATTGTGTGAAATAAAAGAAGGCGTCGTCGTATTCGCCGAGGTCATAGTAGTCATTTCCAATGTTATTATAATCCCTTGCGATCATGGTGCTGTCCTTAAGGATTATATCATTTTCAAGAGACATGTTGTCGTACTTCATTGCGGCGCTATAGTCGCCGCTGCTGGTAAGCATCAGGGCCTTACTTTGGTAAGCGAGCACTTTGAGGGCTCTGTCGTCGAGTTTTTCAGCAAGGAGTAAGGACTCTTCCGTGTATTGGCGGCTTCGGGCAAAATCAACATATTGATTCAACTTCGATAACTCAAGAAGTACTTTGAGACGCGTAGAATCAGGCAAGTCATTCTTTAATACATTTTCGAGGCTATCGATCTTATTCTGAGCCTGCGCATAGCCCTCAATAAGTAAGAATGATACAAACAGAGTTAAAAAAATTTTTTTCACGCGATCAACTTAGAATTAATTTCCAAAATCCAATTATGACAACTAACCCTAACGCGAGGGGTGTCAGGTATTTCCATGATAAGTTCATTAATTGGTCAACTCTGAGTCGGGGAAATGTCCATCTAACCCACATTTGCACTGCCACAAAAAACAGCGCTTTGCTCAACAGCCAGAAAATTCCCCAGAGTGTTGCTGCCCAAGTTCCCGGTTGTCCACTAGTCCATTCAGCCAGCCGCAAGGCAGCGATGTTTGGCAATGGCGTATTCCAACTTCCAAAAAATAGAACTGCTCCCAATATACTGACTAAAAGCATCATTCCATATTCAGCCAACATTATTACGGCCCATCGAAAACCGGAGTACTCAGTTTGGAATCCTGCTACTAATTCTGATTCAGCTTCGGGCAGATCAAACGGCGCCCGGTTGCTTTCAGCTAGTGATGCAATAAAAAAGATTATCCACGCAAAAAATAAAAGTGGCATCCTGAAAATATTCCATAATAGAAAACCACCATAATTATTTGTTTCAATTCCTATGGCTTTGATTCCAAATAGGTATTCGGGTGACGCTTGATACAAGCTCTGTTGATAAGAGATCGCCTGCAGATCCAGTGACTGACACACCATACATACACATATAACAGACAGACCCAGCGGGACCTCGTAAGAAATGATCTGGGCGGCCGATCTCATAGTTCCCAACATGCTGTACTTGTTATTAGAACTCCATCCTGCCATCACTAAGCCGATCACATCTAGTGATACTATGGCCAACAAGAAGAACAACGCCGTACCTATACCTGATCCTCTCCACGTTGGCCCTAGGGGAAGAACCGCAAAGCCCGCAAACACGCTGGCGAAAATAATTATTGGTGCAACACGGAATAGAAAGCTGTCAGCTTTGGCAGGCACTATATCTTCCTTTTGGATCAGCTTTAACAGGTCGGCGATCGACTGTGCGAAGCCATAATAACCCACTTCCATTGGTCCTAGCCGGTCCTGAATAAAAGCGGATATTTTCCGTTCTGCATAGATCGCGACAATGGCGTAGACGAGCAGAAATGGCAGTATGAACAGTAGAGTGGTCAACTTATTACCGGTTTCGAGCTGGGTTAAAAGACTCCTAAATTGATAAAATTATTTGTTTTGATTTTTAATTTCTTGGCTCGAAACATACATCGCCGTTATCAGGTCCATAAAGGGTGTCTTTCCAGGTGAACCGCTTCATGAAAAAACATTCTCGCTGACGCCTCAAATGAATCTGTGTAATCAGAAACCAGGAAATGTTGCTGTTGAACATCGGATGAATTGAGGATACCTTCTGATTCAAGGTATCTTTTGAGGGCAGCAGCAATTATTTCCGACGAATCCAGGATTTTCATAGTTCCCCCATAAAAGCTGTCGATCTCTTTTTTTATGAGTGGATAATGGGTACAGGCCAGAATTAAGGCCTCGATATTGTCCAGCACAGGCTCCGACAAATATTGAGCAATGATCTCGTGACTGATCTGGTTATTGAAAAATCCCTCCTCGATCATAGGCGCCAGCAAAGGAGTAGCCAGCGAATGTAACGAGATATTTTTATGGCCTTCTTTGATCTTACGCGAGTAAACATCAGATTGAACTGTGCGTTTTGTTCCGATGAGACCTATGTTTTTACCTGGAAAGTTCTCCAGCACAAAATCCACCATCGGATCGATCACATTGATAATATGTGTGTCTTTTCTTACATACTCTTTAAGTAATTCGTACGCCGCTGACGATGCGGAGTTGCAGGCAATGACAATGACCTTACAGCCTTTTTTTAATAAGATATCGGCAATTTTTATAGAGTAGGCCTGAATTGCAGCCTCGGACTTGTCACCATAAGGAAGGTGGGCGGTATCACCGAAATAAATCATGCTTTCTCCAGGCAATAGTTGCCGGATTGCGTGGGCTACGGTTAGCCCACCGATACCGCTGTCATAAACGCCAATTGGTCGTGAAGAAAGTAATGCCATACGACGCGCCAATATAACGCATCCACGGCGGCTGGTGCTACATGAAGATCAAAGTTTTATTTCAGGCGACGTTAGTAGAAAGTTTTGCCACGGTGATTTCTCGTAGTTCCCGGTGACCACAATAGCTGCATTGATAATGTGTCAGCAAAACACCTTCTTCGCTGATCGTGGGAGCTTGTTCAATTTCTTCCTGAGCGATTTTCATCGTATAGTATCCGCATTCAGAACACTCCTCGGCATGTTGGTAAGCGGGATACTTTTCAATTTTTTTATATCCGGTTGCGTCGTCAATCCAGATATCATAGTCAATTGTGTGGATCTCGTCGCTCTTCAGTACATCTTCAACGTGATGTTCTTCTTCTGATTCCGTGAGCTTTCGCATTACGTTTCCATCCGGCGAAACCCTGGGAGTATTGCGAAGTCTCATCAGTCTTTTTTCAAGTTGACGCGGATAATAAATACGCACCAAACTAAAACAGATGATGTACGCAATCACGCCGAAGCTGGCAGTGATAAATAACCGCACATAAAACCATCTCATGCCATCGGTAAAAATTTTTTCCGTGGCAATGGTGTTGGCATAAATAGCGGCAGCAGCGATGAACGCGATTACGGAATACCAAAAATATCTGATTTCATTTTGGTTGACGTAATCATACTTCTCTTTGTAGTCCTTGATCTGTGTTACTTTTAGTTCATGGTATAACAGGATAAGAATTCCTCCTGCGATGGCAGCAATTGCCCCCACTAACATGTACTGGTCCCACAGCCCTAAAAAACTAGACGCGGTTTCCATAGCTCTGAAATGTTTTGGTTAATGAAATTTAACAAAATTCCCCTAGCATTTGCCAAGGAAATCGCATTCTTTTCGTCGCTCAACGGGTTTTTTTGGGGGCCTTTTGGTCACATTCAGCGCTAGACTGCCGAGATGGCCCGCTGTTCTGACCCACCTGACTTCGAATTGCTCTGTCGTGGCAACTAGGGCGTTATGAGGCGTTTTTGATGGGTTTCTGATCATGACCGGCGCTCGGTTGAAGCCAATAAATTTGTATTATTGTACGCTTTAAATAAACCACAAACGCAGCATGGCGAACAATCTATTGAAAGGAAAGCGAGGTATAATTTTCGGGGCTCTGGATGAAAACTCCATCGCCTGGAAAACAGCATTAAAAGTAAAAGAAGAAGGTGGCGCGTTTACCCTGACGAATGCGCCGATTGCCATGCGACTGGGAAAGATCAACGAACTGGCAAAGACATGTAACGCAGAGGTAATCCCGGCAGACGCCACTTCCGAAGATGACCTGAAGAACCTTTTTAATAAATCGATCGAAGGCCTTGGTGGTAAAATAGATTTCGTCCTGCACTCCATTGGCATGAGCCCGAATATCAGAAAGGGAAAAGCATATGGAGATATGAACTATGATTGGTATCTCAAGACCTTGGATATCTCAGCACTCTCTTTTCATAAAGTCATGCAAACAGCTGAAAAGCTGGATGCCATGAATGAATGGGGCTCGATAATAGCATTAAGCTACATCGCGGCACAACGATCTTATCCTGATTATACAGACATGGCGCAGGCTAAGGCTATGCTGGAATCCATCGCGCGCAGTTACGGAGCACGCTTCGCGAAACTTAAAAAAGTGCGGGTCAACACTATTTCTCAGTCGCCAACAAAAACAACAGCGGGTGCAGGAATTTCCGGCTTCGATGTATTTTTCGATTTTTCACAAATGATGTCTCCGTTGGGCAACGCCAGCGCTGAGGATTGTGCAGCTTACATTGCGGTGATGTTTTCTGATTTCACCAGAATGGTGACCATGCAGAACCTCATGCATGATGGAGGATTCTCCAGTTCAGGAATCACGCAGGAGTTGATCGAAAAATTGTCGGTGTAATTTTTGGAAAGCGATAATCGCTTACTATTACCAGATGGTATCTTTCCCCCCGTGCAAGATTAACCTAGGGCTACACGTCTTAGACAAACGGCCTGACGGCTATCATAATCTTGAAACGTGTTTCTATCCTGTACCCTGTACCGACATCCTAGAAATTATTCCATCAAAAAATTTTGCATTCTCCTCATCAGGTAACAACATTCCGGGATTACCCGAGCAAAATCTTTGCGTAAAAGCATATCAACTGCTCGCCAATGAGTTTTCGATCGACCCGGTCCATATACATTTGCATAAAATTATTCCGATGGGCGCCGGGTTGGGAGGAGGATCTTCAGATGCAGCACATGTCATCCGGATGTTAAACGACATTTTCAGCCTCAATCTGCCGCAAGAAAAGATGATGCAGCTCGCTGCGTCCATAGGGAGCGATACAGCCTTCTTCATCCAGGATCGCCCTATGGTAGGGACAGGACGAGGAGAAATACTGGCTAACGTGGAACTTGATCTTGAACGTAAGTTCCTGGTGCTTGTTAATCCTGATATCCACGTTTCTACATCCGAAGCTTATGCCCATGTGAAGCCTGCACAACCGGAAGTGCGTCTTATGAAGATCCTGGTGCGTCCGTTAGATGAATGGAGGAACTTGTTGAAAAATGATTTTGAGTATTCGGTATTCAGTAAATATCCAGCTATCAAGGACTTAAAAGATAAACTTTATTCGCTTGGCGCTTTGTATGCAAGCATGAGCGGATCCGGTGCTACTGTCTTCGGAATATTTAAGAATGAATTTAATGTAGAGACCGAATTTCCGCACACAACGGTATGGGCGAGCTATTTATAGAGCTATACGTTAATAGTAACGGTACCGTCATGTCGCTTCTTGAACACAGGATATAATATAACGGCTGCCATAATGATCAAAGCGCCGACGTAGAAGTTTGCTCCCATTTTCTCGTCGCTTCCGAAGATGACAACTGCCATCGCAATCCCGTAGATCGGTTCCAGGTTGAGTGCCAGCTGGATCACAAAGACGCTAATTTTTTTCATTAGCTCTACGGCAGTTGAATAGGCGTAGACAGAGCAGACTCCCGCCAATAGTCCAATGTAAATCCAATCCATTGTTTCGGGAAGCAGGTGGAGGACTCCGCCAGGTGCCCAGGTCATCTTATAAACAGGAAAGAATATAGCCAAACCCACGAAGGCACCTATCATTTCATAAAATGTGATAGTGAAAGACGGTACAGATCTTACCATCCTGGCGTTGAACACGGAAAACAATGCTGATGTGAACCCTGCCACAACACCGAGGAATAGTCCTAGTTTATACTGGAAGTCGAACGAGAAGATAACGTACAGGCCCAGCAAGACCACTAGCCCAAGCATCAACTCGAATTTCTTTACCCGGCTCCGGTTGAACCACGGCTCCAGTAAAGCTGCCCATAGGGAGTTCGTTGCAAATCCCACGAGACTCACCGATACGTTCGCGACTCTGGCTGATCCAAAGAAGGCGACCCAATGGAATGCTACAATGAAGCCAATGAGTATTAGCCTGACTAATTGAGACCTGGTTACCTGAAAAGTCCCTTTCATAGCGAGCATCACAATTCCCATCCCGATTGCTGCAAGAATTGATCTGTAAAAGACCATTTCCACGGCAGGGATGGATACCAGTTTTCCAAGTATCGCGGAAAACCCCCAAAGAAAGACGATGAAATGAAGCTTTAGGTAATCGGTGCGGGTTGCCATTAACGCGGTACGTATTTGTACATCATTGTTGAGATCACCCCGAAAATAATGTTCGGGATCCAAACCGAAATTTGAGGAGGCATTGCGCCGTTTTCAGCAAATGTTCGGAACAGCGTAAAAAATAGAATAAAGATAAAAGACAATAAGAACCCTAATGTTATTTGTGGACCAGTCCCGCCGCGGCTTTTACGCGATGATACAATGACACCCATGAATACAAGAATAAAGATTGTGAACGGGGATGTGTAACGCGTGTATTTCTCCACTTCATAAACTTCAATACCGGTTGATCCCCGGGCCCTCAACGTTTTGATGTAATCATTAAGTTCGTTAAGGGTCATTCCATCGTACTTGCGATAGTCGCTTTCAAATTCCTTGGGCCGGATCACAAGAGCTGTATCCATTGCTTGTCCACTCGCCAGTGAATCACTGTTTGTCAATCGTGTGGTCTTAAACCCGGGAACACCTTCCGGAGGTTCGACACTACTTTGAAAAACATCCTCGATTTTTTTTATCGACCAGTCCCTTAACGTCCATTTTTGTTTTACCGAATCCCATTCAATGCGGTTGGCGGTGAGTTTTTCTACTAGTTTATTGTCTTGGAATTTTTCCAGCGTGAAATGGTAGCCGGTTTGATTGCTATTATTGTAACTCTGCATATAGAGATACGTATCGGGCGCGACCTGGATATGAACATTGCGTTGGTCAAAGTAAAATTTGCTTTTCAGGTGCAGCAATTCGAACTCCAGCCTGGATTTATTTGAATTCGGGATCACCCATCCGTTAAGCACAAAGTTGATGATTCCCACCAGTCCGGCCCCAATAAAGAAAGGCACGAGCAGTCTTCTAAAGCTTACACCGCTGCTAAGAATAGCTATGATTTCCGTATGGCCAGCCATTCGCGAGCAAACGTATACAGTTGCAATAAAAATGGTAATAGGCGCGAGGAGGCTCGCGATCCAGGGAATGAAATCCAAGTAATATCCGAGGATCTCAGTCGCTTTAAGCCCGGCTTTAGCAAACTTGTCCATCTTCTCCGTGAGATCGATAATAGTGATCACCGCGAGAAGGATCAACACAACAAAAAAGAAAGTGCTTAGGAAACGTTTGAGGATATATTTATCTAAAAGCTTCAAACCTTTATTGATTTTATGATCGTCATTGAGTTGGTTAAAGCCGCGTTCTAACCTTTGGTACCATCATCTCTTTCCAAGATGTAAAGGTACCCTGAATAATTTGTTTTCTTGCCTCTTTCACCAGCCACAAGTAAAACGTGAGGTTGTGTAATGATGCAATTTGCGCGCCCAAAATTTCCTTGCTTATCACCAGGTGACGTAAGTAGGCCTTTGAGTGTCTACTGCTTCCATATCCGCCAAGGGTGCTATCAATGGGAGAAAGATCATCCTTCCATTTTTCATTACGGATGTTGATTATCCCTTCTGAGGTAAAGAGCATTCCGTTGCGTGCATTGCGGGTAGGTATTACGCAATCAAACATGTCGATTCCCAGAGCAATACACTCAAGAATATTTTCAGGAGTGCCAACACCCATCAGGTAGCGTGGTCGGTCTTTTGGCAAAATGCCGCACACCAGGCTTGTCATTGCGTACATGTCTTCATGCGGTTCGCCGACTGAGAGTCCTCCGATGGCATTTCCTGGTTGGTCCTGTGCTGCGATAAACTCAGCAGATTGTTTTCTCAGATCATTGTAGACGCTACCCTGGACGATCGGAAAGAGACATTGTTCATAGTCATACTTCGGTTCTGTATTTTTCATTTGTTCAACACATCGCGTTAGCCAGCGATGAGTCAGCGCCATGGAATTTTTAGCATAGCTATACTCACATGGGTAAGGAGTACATTCATCGAAAGCCATAACAATATCTGCACCTATTGAGCGCTGGATGTCCATCACGGATTCCGGCGTGAACGTATGAGTGGATCCGTCGATGTGGGATTTGAAGATTACACCTTGTTCGGTGATCTTTCTGTTAGCGCCAAGCGAGTAAACCTGATAGCCACCGCTATCGGTGAGCAGAGCTCGGTTCCATCCGTTAAACTTGTGAAGACCGCCTGCTTTCTCCAGCAACTCCGTTCCTGGGCGCAAATAGAGGTGGTAAGTATTGCCCAGTATGATCTCTGCATCTACATCAGTTTCCAATTCACGTTGATGAACAGCCTTCACGGATCCCGCGGTTCCCACGGGCATAAAGATCGGCGTGTGAATTCGGCCATGAGCAGTTTCTACAATCCCTGCGCGAGCTGAAGATTTCGGATCGGACGATGTAAGCTCAAATTTCATTCAGGCGGCAAAAATACCCTTCTACTTTCACAAATCCTTGACAAGAGATTCGCGAATCTTCCCAGAACGGCCTTGCCGGAATTTAGTTTTGCTGCTAATGAATGCCAGATCCCAGATACGAGTCCACGTTTTGCTGGGTGATGATTTCGAGCGGAAAGAGGTCTAGCGTGGGTGCCGTCTTTTTGAACATTAAGTGATTGACGAGGTGACTTATGCCAAGTAATGCCTGCCGTTTTGGATTTTGATTGATGAGAAAGTCGATAGCACCTGACCGAAGATATTTCAGGTTATCTTGGAGAATGTCGTAACCAATCACGCGTATGTCATTCTTGCCATGGCCTTCTACAAAGGACGCTGCAACGGCTGTACCCTTAGAAGTACTGATGAAAATTCCTTTTAGCGATGCATGTTCGAGCAACTGCATCATCTGACCTTTAAAAGAATCGTTATGAGGATTCAGGTTATAGTCTAGGATCTCGAACTTCGTCCTGCTTTTTTCTGCAAAGTAATCCCGGAATCCTTTTTCCTTTTCCAGCAAGTGGACTGAGTCCTGGACGTCTTCGTCAATATGTAGTACTGCGTAGGTTCCAGGATCGCGCTGGCCAAGCATCATTAACTGAGCGCCTATCCGTCCACTTTGATTAAGATTTTGTCCAATGAATGCGAGGGGTTGGGCCTCGTGAATGTTTGTATTAAAGATCACGTAGGGTATTCCCTGTCGCTTGAAGAGTTCAAACGCCGGCAGCGACTCATGATAGAATATTGGTGCAAGCACGATACCATCCGGCTTTTGTTCTGCCACTTCCAGAGCAAGCCTGTGAAATGAATCTTTGTTGTAGAGGTCAAACGCAAACGTGTCCACAACTACGCCGTATTGCGCCCATTCTGTTTGACCCTGGATTATTCCAAGATTGGACTGTGCCCAGTACGGATCCAGCGTCGGGTCAGGTATCAATGCGACGATCCGGTAATTCTTATTTGAGCCAAGGGTGCGGGCGATGAGGTTCGGCTTATAGTCGATCTGATTCATAACCGCCGTAACTTTCTTCAAAGCATCGTCCGATACACGTCCCCGGTTGTGAAGGACGCGGTCAACTGTGCCAACAGATACGCCAGCCAGCTTTGCGATATCTTTTATCCGGATGTTCTTTCCAATGTCCATGGTCTAAAGCAAAGGTGAAATTGGAATCAGAGGGTTAAATATATGTTTTCGCACACAAATTAAATGTGCGCGTGCACATTTAAAAGACATTAATGCTTTATTTTTAAACGGTCGGTCCCCAAGAGGCTCATTCCCAAGCAATAAAAGCGCGCTGCTCCCGACAAATGACAGGGTAAGATATGGAGCGTAAAGAAGAAATCGAAAAAAACCATCACCCCAATCCTTGATTTTTTCTATGTGGAAGTTCTTTGGCGAATCTGCCTGTTTGTCCTGTAAACCTTCCGATAACCGACGAAGATGTAATAGACGCTTGCTTTGAATTATTATATACTCCTTTTATGAGTGAGTGCGCCTTCTATCTTTGTGCTTTCTAAACACTCAACGTTTTTCCATTGTATCCGGCGCTTTTGATCCTGTGCAGTTTCGTTTTTGTCCAGGTCACTTACTTGTTGATTTTTATAATTGGCCTGTCAAAAAAGAAAGTCGGGAGTAATACCGAACGTCTGCCGGTCTCGGTGATAGTATGTGCTCATGACGAGGAAGAGAATCTGAAAGAACTGATCCCTGCGTTGTTGAGTCAGGATCATCCGGAATTTGAGGTAATTATCGTCGACGACAGATCGAATGACTCAACTTTCGATTTTCTAATTGCAGAAACAGCTAAGGATCACCGATTGAGGATGGTGCACGTCAACCGTACGCCGCCCCACGCGAACAGTAAAAAATATGCGCTCACTTTGGGCATAAAAGCCGCCCGTTTCGAGTGGTTATTGTTGACGGACGCGGATTGCCGGCCGGATGGGAATACGTGGATAAGCACAATGAGCGGGCAGTTCAGCGATACCACCCATTTTGTGTTAGGATATTCGCCCTATGAAAAAAGAAAAGGTTTTCTTAACGCATTTATCCGTTTTGACACGCTCATTACTGCGATAAAATATATCAGCTTCGCGTTATTAGGTAATCCTTATATGGGAGTGGGACGAAACCTTGCGTACAGGAGGTCCAGGTTTTTAGCAATGAAGGGATTTAACAACATTTTAGGAATTACCGGAGGTGACGATGACCTGTTCGTAAATATGCATGCAAAAGGGAGCAACACTGCTGTGTGTGTGGAGCGTGCCTCGCAAACTCATTCGAAACCCAAGACGTCGCTAAATAATTTTCTCCATCAAAAAGTACGTCATCTTTCCGTTGGCAGACATTACAGATTCGGTCACCGTTTGCTGCTTGGCCTGTTCATGATATCGTGGTTAGGAGTGTGGGTTATAGGATTGCCGCTGGTGTTCTTAGGGGATTATTATATCGCCGGAGGGCTTGTCATTTTTCGTGTTATTCTCGTTATAATTACCGTTCACCTTGCTGCAAAAAGGTTCGGACACAAGTTTGAGCTGTGGCTCGTACCACTTTTAGATTTTATTTATGTCTTTTATTATCTTGTCACAGGTCTGCGCACGCTGGTAACAAAAAAAATACGATGGAAGAATTAGAAAACCGTTTCTCCTCGAAGGCTCTTGAGGATTTTAAGCTAATTGACATGGCTGTTGGCGGCGATGACAAGGCTTATGCGAAGCTCCTCCAGCGGTACAAGCGTCCGGTTTATCATATGATTCTGAAAATGGTCCGAAATGTCGATGACGCAGAGGATCTTACCATCGAATCTTTTGCTAAATCATTCCGAAGCCTCCACCGGTTCAAGAAGGATTTTACATTCAGCACCTGGCTTTTTCGAATTGCAACCAATAATACCATCGATTTTATAAGAAAGAAAAAACTCAATACGCTGAGTATTGAAAATACTTTCACTGATGACGACGGGCAATCTGTTTCAATTGATGTTGAGGATGAAAATCTCAATCCGCAGGAAGAAACTATTCGAATGCAGAAGGCGGAATTGATGCAGGTTTTTGTGGACAAACTTCCACCAAAATATCAGAAGCTGGTACGACTCCGTTATTTTCATGAACTCTCCTACGAAGAGATTGCCGTTGAACTGGATGCTCCATTAGGAACAGTAAAAGCGCAACTCCACCGTGCACGCGAATTGCTGTACGAAATGGTCAAGAACAAAAGAGATCACATTTGATCAGCACCTTCATTGAGCCAGTTGTCTTTGGATGAAGGACACAATGCTGTTTATACTTTCGCTCGCGTTATTGCTTAAAACTATTATGGTCTTGTTGCTGTCTACGTAGCGTATGATCGCTGTCTTATAACCGGGATTGTCGCCCGTGTGAAGCACGATCCTGCCATTATCAGCGGGAGGAACGATCTCCCAACCAAATCCATAGTTTGAAAGGCTGCCGGAGGTAAGTTTCATAGGTGAAAACGCTTCATTAAGCGTGGTCTGCTTTACAAGGTTTTCAGTATAAAGAGCACGGTCCCACTTTAAGAGGTCACTGCTGGTGGAACTGATTCTTCCTGGCCCTTTGCGGTCACCCAACCAAATGGTATAATTAAATTCCGGAAATGAATCGGCAGCAACGTAACGGTGCTTATCCTCAACATAAATGTAGCCCGGAGCAAAATTTGCAATATTTTTCTTCTCATCCCGGGTCCGGATGTCGGTGCTCTGCATTCGAAGCGGAGTGAAGATACGTTGACGGCAAAATTCAATAAAGTCGGTACCGGAAGCCTTTTCAGCAACTGATGCCAATAACATGTAGCCTGTGTTGCTGTACTCGTACTTATCACCCGGAGGAGACAAAATGCCAGGATGGTATTTGATCAGGTAGCTGATATTGTCATCGTTCGAAGCAACTTTTGTCTTATCCCAGTGTTGATCCATCACATCCTGGTAGTCTGGCAGACCAGACGTATGGGTGAGCAGGTGTCTGATCGTAATTCCTTTATAGGGTAATCCTGGTATATATGAAGATAGAGAGTCATCATAGTCAAGCTTGCCCTCTTCTTTCAATATCATTATCACCATGGCAGTAAATTGTTTGGACACTGATGCCAGTTCAAAAATATTCGCGGTATCGAGTGGTGATCGTTTTTCGTAGTCCTTGAAACCAAATGCCTTATGGTACCTGACCTTGCCATCAGTAGCAACAAGGATTACCCCGCTAAAGTCTGGTAAGTTGTTCATCAGTGAATCCATTTTCGGGGCGATGAGGTTGGAGTCATGCTCTTTCACGGACGTACAGGAGCTAAAAATTAATCCCAACACAATTGCTGATGCTCCAAGGTTCAGTAGTTTCATTATTTTTGAAATTCGATTTAATTAAGACCAAATACTTACCACTTGCAAACCGCCGACATCATATTCAAATATTTTCCCCACGTTGATGAACTTCAGCGGAAACAATTTGAGGAACTACAATCTCTATATTCATTCTGGAATGAAAAGATCAATGTTATTTCGCGCAAGGATATCGACAATCTTTACATCAACCATGTTCTTCATTCTTTAGGTATCGCAAAGGTGTTGGAGTTCAGGACATCGGCAGATATACTCGATGTTGGTACCGGTGGAGGATTCCCCGGGATCCCATTGGCCATACTTTTTCCCGAGACGCATTTTCATCTTGTCGATTCCATTGGAAAGAAAATTACGGTAGTAAAAAACGTAGCCGACGCACTACAGCTTAAAAATGTATCCGCAGAACAAGTCCGGGCTGAAGAGGTCAAAGACTCATATGACTTTATAGTGAGTCGTGCGGTGACTCGATTAAAGGAATTTTACAGTTGGGTTCATAAGAAAACAAAAAAGACATCTTCACACCCGTTGCAAAACGGTATTTTGTATCTGAAAGGTGGCGACCTTGAAGAAGAGCTTGCTGAGCTACGCAAACCGTATACGATCAGCCAGCTTGGGGATTTTTTTCAGGAAGACTTCTTTGAAACAAAAAAGGTCGTTTACGTGCCTATTTGAGACGTTTATTCCACACGATAACAATCAGGCTAAGGATTGTTAGGTTTATCCGCAAGTTGATTTGTAGCTTTTTTTTTGATAACTATGTATAGATTTGAATCGCTTGAAAAAGTCAATAGCCATATTTCTAGTCTTCCTGCTGCTCTTTAATGCGCTGGGATTCTTTGGCTTATTTGTCGGCCTTCGTTACAAAAATGCAATAGATTTAGTTGAACGGCTCGACAACAATCAATATCTGGAAGAACAAACAGTAACCCTCAAAGTCCCAATGACCATTCCGTATCACCTTGATTCGGAATACGAAAGGGTTGACGGCGAAATCGAGCACAACGGTGAGTTTTACCGACTGGTGAAGCAAAAACTTCAGAAAGACACTCTTTACATTGTTTGTATTAAAGACCAGGACAGCAAGCGCATCAAGCAGGCTCTTGCTGACTATGTAAAGACGTTTACCGACAAGCCTGTGGATGCAAAAAGCACAGGGAAGTTTTCAATAAATTTCATTAAGGATTTTCTACCAACTTCAATTGAGATAGCACCGGCATCTGCTGGTTGGAATTATGCTGTTTCAACGGCTGACATTTTGGACTCTTTCAGCAGCAGGTCAATTGCTGTAGTCAGCCCACCCCCGCAAATCTGAATTAGCTATTTAATGCACGGAGTTGCTCCTGCTCTGCCCCTATGGGATGGGTTGGAGTAATGTGATGCGTTTACAATCGCGTGGTCAGCTACTGCTTGATCATTTATATTCCGAACTACACTCAATCTATTACATATGAATAAACTTTTACAAACAAACAAAATGTCAACGCATGCGAAAAGAATCGGTGTTGGCGTGTTGTTGATCCTCGGATTTTCAAACCTGGGGGCACAGACGCTTACGGATGGATTCATGATGCCCAAAAATGATTTCTGTACGGGCTTTATGTACACACATGATAGCTGGACCGAATACTGGGAAGGCGAATTGAAGAGGGAAAACGGAAACATAGGCCGTGTAACTACTCAAAGCCTGATGTGGTTTGGTAACTATGGAATCACGGACAAAATAAATGTTATAGCCATGTTGCCGTACATGAAGACTGAAGCCAGCCAGGGAACCTTGGCGGGAATGGAAGGAATTCAGGACCTGTCAGTGGGGATCAAGTACAATTTCTTTAAAAAGGATTTTGAAAAAAGTGTTTTTAAGACCTTTGCTTCACTTAATTTCTCGACACCACTAGGTGACTATACGCCGGATTACTTGCCGCTAGCTATCGGTAGCCAGACCACGAACCTGATGTACCGTCTCAATGCATACTACAAGATTGAGCCGGGATGGTTTGCTAATGGATCGGCCGGATACACATGGAGAAGCAACACAACACTGGATCGCCCTTCTTATTATTACGGCACAGATTTCTACACCAGCGATGAAGTAGAGATGCCTAATGTTTTTGACTTTTTCGTGAGCATGGGTTATCTCCAAAAAGGATTGCAGCTCGAGTTAAACTATTCTCAGCAAAATACACTAGGCGGTGGAGATATCCGTCGTCAGGACATGCCGTTCGTTTCCAATCGCATGAATTTCCAGAAGGTTGGTTTTTTGGCAATGTATTATCTGCCTAAGCCTAAAAATTTCGCTGTTCGCGGATCCGTTCAGTACACGGTCGCGGGACGTAACGTCGGACAGTCAACTACATTCCTCGGAGGAATACTTTATACATTTCACTTTGGCAAAGAACAACAAGAACAACAATAAGAGATATGAAATCTAAAATTTACAAATCGATATTTTCCTTGGCGCTGGTATCCTGTTTGTTTGTTACAAGCTGTGACAAAAGCATAGAATTCAGTGAACATTTGACGCCGTTGCAGCCTGCAAGCCTGGATGAAGACGCCGGCACCTGGAAGATGGCTTTTATGACCGCACCTGACCAAGTCGCGGTGCCTGCACCTGTCGCTACGTCATCCGATGCTTATAAAGCCGAATTGACGGCTATCAAAGACGCTCAAAGCAAACTCACCGGAGGCCAAAGGGATATCATTGAATTCTGGAGTGGTGGTGGTGTGTTGCGCTGGAACCAAATTTTTCGTGAGCTGGTGGCTCGTTACAATCTTCCGCCTGCTCCAAGAGCCGATGGTTCCTATCCGGTGCCAGATGCTGAAAATCCGTTTGGTGATCCGGCATTTCCGTTTGCAAATCCTCCCTACGCAGCGCGTGCTTACGCTTACGTGAGTGCGGGAATGTACGACGCGCTTAAGGCTGCGTGGCACTATAAATACCTATACGATCGCCCTGCTCCATACGCTAACGATCCAGATGTAGAAGCACTTGTTCCGGAAACAACATTGCCGTCTTATCCCTCTGAAGATGCCGTGATGTCAGGTACTGCGGCTGAAATGTTGAAGTTCCTTTTCCCTGCCGCGTTAGAAGAAATTACAAAACGGGCAGCAGACCAACGCAATGCTGCCTTGTGGTCAGGAAAGGCATCAAGCTCAGATATTACAGCGGGGCTTAATCTGGGCAAGTCGATTGCGGCACTTTTCGTCGCTCGTGGCAGAACAGATGGTGCAGGCACCGCCGGTGGTAACAAAGCTATCTGGGACGCATTGGCAAATAATGCTACTTCGCGAGGAGATGAAGCCTGGCATAGCCTCGAAACACCTCCTCGTCCTCCGATGTTGCCTTTATTCGGCAAGGTGTTGCCATGGCAGATGACCACCGACCAGATCGTTGCCATTAGGCCCCCAGCTCCACCGTTGCGTGGGACTGCAGAAATGGATTCTGAAGTGGAGGAATGTAAATGGTACTGTGACAATCTCACGCGTGAGCGTTTAGCGATTGTTCATAAATGGGCGGATGGGGCAGGTACCTATACACCTTCGGGACATTGGAATGATATTGCTGCGGAATTTATTCGCGATGCAAATTATAGCGAAGTAAGGGCGGCCCGCGCTTTTGCGATCATCAACATGGGTCAGCAGAATGCGGCAATTGCGTGCTGGGATACGAAGTATTTTTATTTCAACGCGCGCCCCACTCAATTGAATCCGGCGATCAAGACTGGAACGGGTATTCCTAATTTTCCCGCGTATGTCTCAGGACATTCGACCTTTTCATCTTGTGCAGCGGGAGTACTTTCGTACCTATTTCCGGAACATTCTGGCGAATTCGATGAGATGGCCCATGAAGCTGCCATGTCAAGATTGTACGGCGGTATTCACTATCGCAGGGACTCTGAAGCAGGATTGACATTGGGAAGTGATGTTGCAGAACATGTTATAGAGAACTTTGCTAAAGTAGATGGAGCGGACGATTAAGTCGAAAAGACTTTTATTTTTTGCAATTAGTTTGATTACCCTGCCTTCCGTTTAACAATCAAAGGGGATCGCCAGGCAGATATAAACCGGCTTCCTTCCTTTGATGGGACACGCGTGTGGACTGGAAAAAAGAACGAGGTTATAAAGATTGATCGGGCCGATGCCGAACGACTTTTGTTTTTGGGTTGAATAATTTCCGGGCGAGGTTCATACGGGTTCCTCCCCGGAATTATTTTTTCTAGCCGTTATCCGTTATCCGTTAATCGTTAATCGTGGGTGTGAGCATGGGAGTGCGGGAGTTGTGGGGTAAATTTAATTATTGCCAATACATACATATAGGTATCGGGGATGATCGACGGAACGAGTGACACGTAAAATATGTATGCAATCAACGAAAGACGAATAACCTAATTTTCCCCTGCGAACCATTCACGATTTCTTTGCAGATATGAACTCTTAAATTCGGCTTAAGTAAATCAAAAAATCAAGCATGTGCACATCTTGAAAGTTGAATCACACCTGCCTCTCGCTCCCTTGCCCACGATTAACGGATAACGATTAACGGTTGGCCAGCAAACTGATTCAGCGAAGTGTCAAATATTAATAGTGCGACTAATTTTACGTCGTTAGCGAACTAACGGTGCTGCATAATCAGCTCCTTCATGACATCAAAGGTTTGTCTCTTCAGTTTCGGAATGTCATCGTGGTTTAGCCCAGTCGTTGGAATCTCAGGCGCCACCACAACTTTCACTTTACCCGGTTTCAATCGAAGAGTTCCGGGCGGCATCAGAGGTCCGGCCCCGACTACAACCATTGGAAGAACAGGTTCTTGTGTGTCAATAGCAATTCTGAATGCCCCGTCTTTGAATGGCTGAAGAACTTCTTTTGTGCGGTTTTGAGTTCCTTCGGCAAAAATGAGAATGGACAATCCTTCGAGCAGACTTCTTTTGAGTTTGTCCATGCTCTTCTTACGGCTGTCCCCGCTTGACCTGTCGACGATTATCGCTGCAGATTGAGCAATCCAACCGAAAACCGGAATCTTTAACAGCTCCTTTTTTGCCAGCGGCCTGAATTCACCCGGGATCGTCAAACAAAGGCCGGGGATGTCCAGAAATGAGGTGTGGTTGCATACATAGATATAAGACTTGCCTTTCAGAAAATTTTCGCGGCCAACGAAGGAGTAGCGAATGAACGTGAGCATGCTAAAGATCCACGACCAGAATGCAAGGAACTTGTACCCGATCCAGGTGTATTTTCTACCGATAAAGAAAGGAAGGACTATGCCTGGAAGCAGGACCAGCATAAACACGGTGAAGACCAAAAGAACCCAAAATGCGAACAGTTTGAGAAGAAAAGATCTGACGATTTTCAAAACCTGCCTTTAAAAATTTTGCGCAAGTTCTGAAAGTTTACGGAAGATACAAGTGAGTTTTTTGAGAAGGGTTTGCATTAATGGCAGTTCATTGGGCCGTTTTCGACCAGAAGTATTTGTTAAGCAATCCTTTCAATTGCTCGTTGTCGAGCGGTTTTGTTAAGTGTTCATTCATGCCTGCATGAAGGATCTCCCTGGTGTGTTCTCGCGAGGAAAAACTTGTAAGCGCAAAAATGAGTACGTCACGATTCTTTAGGTTCTGCTCATCGCGGATCCACCTGGCAGCATCAAGGCCATCCTGATCCGGCATGTTAATGTCCATCAGGATAAAATCAAATGTCGAATCCTTAAGTGCCTCGATAGCTTCCACGCCCGTCCCCGCTATCTTGGATTCTATTGAAAGTGAATTTAGTGCCTTTTGATGCAAGATCTGGAGGATGGGATCGTCCTCAACAATCAACGCGGTCAGTTTCATTCGTTATGAATTAATGTTAGATAACTGTTTGATAAACGATTTCGGCTAAGCCAATGACACAGATTAAAAGCCAAACCTGTAGGCAAATCTAACAGGTTTGGCAATTGATTCATTACGAAAAATACTTGGTTACTCCTGGTGTTGCAATTGGATAGAAACCATTTGCATCCGGTAGCGTCGGCGGATTGGCATCCCACGCCAATTTTGTTGGCATAATGCTGAGGCCAGAATTCAACGCCTTATCAAATTCGATCACTTCACCAGAATAGGTAGCCATTCTCCCCATCAATGCCGTCATCGTCGACTTCGCGCCATTATCGGCATCTGCGAATTTGTATTCGCCTTTTGCTATAGCCGCGAATAGTTCGTCGTGTTCAATCTGGTACGGATCGCTCTTATCGGCTTTCTTATCAAACTGATAAAGAGTAGTTCCCTTGCTCAATATCCGCGCATCATCGCATTTTACAACACCCTTGGTACCGACTAGCATCTCGTCCACTTTGGCATAAGTTCCCTTAATGTGACGGCATTGACTATTCAGGATCGATCCGTCCGCATATTCAAATTCCACATAATGATGATCATAGATTTCGCCGTATTCTTTTCCGGTACGAACCTGACGTCCTCCCATGCCTTGCGCTTTTACAGGATAGCTTCCTTTGAACCAGTTCATCACATCGATATTATGGATGTGTTGTTCATTGATATGATCACCACATAGCCAGTTGAAGTAATACCAGTTGCGCATCTGATATTCCATCTCTGTTTGCCCTGTCTTTCGTGGGTTTACCCATACTCCGTCATTATTCCACCACACTTGTCCGGACGTGATCTCACCAATCATTCCATCCTGTACTCGCTTATATAATTCACGGTAGGAATTCTGGTAGTGACGCTGAAGTCCCACTACTACATTGAGTTTCTTTTGTTTGGCAATCGCTGCTGTTTCCAGAACTTTCTTAATACCTGCCGGATCCGTGGCAACGGGTTTTTCCATAAAGACGTGCTTGCCCTGTTTGATTGCCTCTGCAAAATGGATTGGTCTGAAACCAGGAGGAGTTGTCAGAATAATTACGTCAGCTAATGGAATAGCCTTAAGATAAGCATCAAATCCCACGAACTTGTTAGCCTCGGGCACAGCGACTCTAGCCTTCACGTTGCCTCCTTCGTTGTCGTCACTGGTAAGGAGTTTATAGGTGTCATCGAGCCTGTCGCGAAACGCATCAGCCATGGCGACAAGCTTTACATTTTGTTTTGTAAAAAGAGCTTGCGTGGCAGCACCGCCACCCCGACCTCCGCATCCAATTAAGGCAACCTTGATAGTATCATCTACTGAATTGAAATAACCGGCGTTTGACACCAGCGGTGCGGCCATTAGTCCACCTGCGATGAGAGACGATTGTTTTACAAACTCTCTTCGAGTGGTCTTTCCCGATTCGTTAGTTTTCATAGGGCATTAGTTTAGAATGATTTAGTTCCAGAATATTTTATTTTAAGTATTGTGCAAAAAACTTTTCAATCTCTTCTTTCGATGGTTGTTGTTGAGGCCGTACCAGCCGGAAACCAACAGTCATTCCGTCGGTAAGCCACCAACGGCTTTTAGGTAGCTGCGGATCACGCCTGTTCCAATCCGCTAAAGACGAGATCCTATTCGCACACCTCGATTCCTTAGCCTCATCTAAGTAACTCCCCCCGCGAACAACCCTCGGATACCTTGGCCCGGGTGGTGTGAGCGGATTTTTCGAATTATCGGCCAACTTTTCATACTGACCAGCGTCATACTGATCTAACGTCCACTCGCTCAGGTTTCCAAGCATATCATAAAGTCCCCAGGCATTTGGTTTCAACTGTCCAACCTTGTGGAATTTACCACTACTATTCTCCTTAAAAAAGCCATATTCTTTCAAGGCCGCAGGATCATTGCCGAATGGATACGCCGTGGAGGTGCCGGCTCTGCATGCATATTCCCATTCTGCTTCCGTGGGCAATCTATAAAAAACGCCAGTCTGGTTATACAGCCACTTGCAATACATGATCGCCGCGGGTTGGCTCATGCTGTTGGTGGGCTGTTTTCCGTCGCGGCCCATGCCCCAGGTAAGGTCGATATATTGGGCAGTTGGACGCGAAACTGCATCCACAGCGATCGCTTTGGTCTGCGGAACATCCATGTTCTTGAAAAATGCATCCCATTCTTCAAATGTTACTTCATGTGTACCCATCCAAAAAGCAGAAAGCTCAATCGACTTTTGCGGTCCTTCGTCTTCTTCCCTTCCCGTCTCTGAAAAGGAACTCCCCATAGTGAATTTTCCGGCGGGAATAGGAGCCATTTTAAATTTCACAGAGGTGTTGGGGACGCTTTGCTCGTAGGGTTTTAAATCTTGTGCACCTAGCTCGCATACTATGATGAATAATGAACCGATGTAAAAAATGGACTTCAAGCAATCAGAGTTTATAATGGGTCTTCAATGTAGGGAAAACCAAAGATCACTGCAACGTTCCGATACCCAGTCAGTGGCAGTCTTACACGAATCTACTTTTTCTTGATTTGGGCAATGTAGAATAGTTCCCGATCAGAGTCACCCCGAGTTCTCGGGGGACTCTGATCTGTTAGGAGACTGACATTTCGCGCTAGCCGCTCGTTCAAAGTAGTAATGCTTCTCATTGAGACATGACTTCGAATGACAAAGTTAAACGTCAATTCTTAGACCACGAAGTGATCAGAGTCCGCCTCGAGGCTCGGGTGACTCTGATCGGGATTAAACCAGGGATCACTGCACCGTTCCGATACCAAGTCAGTGGCAGTCTTACACGAATTTACTTTTTCTTGATTTGGGCCATGTAGAATCCATCAAAGCCATCAGACGGCCAGCAGATCTTTTCGTCGAGCAACTCAAATTTGTTTTCACTGGCATGAAGAAATTTCTCGACCTGTTTGCCGTTTTCTGACGGAAGTATGCTACATGTTGAATAGACCATAACGCCTCCGGGTTTCAGCATCATTGAATAATCGTCGATAATATGTTGTTGAAGTTCTCTTACATTGGCGATAAACTCCGGTGACAATTTCCATTTAGCGTCGGGGTTGCGTTTCAAGACGCCAAGACCTGAACAGGGTACATCTAACAACAAACGGTCTGCAGCATTTTCGAGTCTCTTTATGGTCTTTGATGATTCAATGACCCTTGCTTCGAGATTATCTACACCAGCACGCCGCGCACGTTTCTTAAGTTCTTCAAGCTTATGGGATTCAACATCCATGGCAATGATCCGTCCTTTGTTCTTCATGATCGCCGCAAGGTGCAAAGACTTGCCGCCGGCGCCGGCACATGCATCGATCACCCTCATGCCCGGTTCAACATTCAGGTAAGGAGCGATGGTCTGTGATGCTGCGTCCTGTACTTCAAAATAGCCTTCTTTAAATGCGGGGTGACCAAAGATATTTTGCCGTTGTTGCAGCATCAGTGCGTCAGGAAAGTCAACAAGCAGTTCCGTTACTATCCCGGATTCTTCAAGCTGCTGTCGCAATTCGCGCTTACTAATTTTTAACAGATTTGTTCGTAGCACGACGCACGCTTCTTCGTTGAGCGCATGCAGTTCTTTATCCCATCGATCAGACAATTCCGTTTCTCCAAGCTCATCCAGCCAGTCGGGAATTGACTCCCGAAACCTTCTTATTGAGTTCATCTTCTCTAGCCGCTGCATGATCTTTTTTTCATCAAGGCCCTTGAATTCCTGCCAATCGGGAAGCGGCACATTATTCAGTATACACCAACCACCCAACAACTTCCAGTAATCGTCTGCTTCTGCCTCGGTAATATTTTGTAATAGCCGCTGCCAGCGCACAATATCGTAAGTGGTTTCAGCAATAAACCTGCGATCGCGCGCTCCCCACTTAGGATTCTGGCGTAATACTTTTTCAATGACCTTGTCGGCGTACTTGTGTTCGTCGAAGATCATTTGTAGCGCCTGTATGACCGCCCGCGTGATATTTATAAAAAGCTTCATCAAAGAGTCATTTTAAACCGAAAGATACTATTTGGCGACGCGTTTGATTTCTGTCGTGACCGCTCGCAAAGGGAGTAATAAGCAGTTGGATAAGAAAGGTATTTTCAAAGAAAGTTTTATCTTGGCTTCCCTCAAACAAAACCGACGTCAAATAAAACTCAGGATAATGAAAAGAAGAAATTTTCTCCGTAATACTCTCACGGTTGCAGCTTCTGCAGCCACGTTTGGACATGTTACTGCTTCATCTTTGGATCAATCATCAAGGAATCTGGTCGCGCCGGCCGAGAAGCCATTTACATTGCTCTTCGGTCCGCACCAGGGAACGTTCGAGAATCACGCCGGAAAAAATTTTGTGGACCAGATCAAGTTCATGCATGAAATGGGTTTTCGCTCCATTGAAGACAACGGCATGTTAAAGAGGCCTAAGGAAGAACAAAATAACATTGGCGTAACGTTGTCAAAGCTCGGCATGACAATGGGGGTTTTTGTGGTTGATGGAGGAGATAATTGGAAGGTATCGCTCACGACAGGAAAGCAGGAGTTTAAAGATGTTTTCGTGAAAACGTGTAAGGATTGCGTTGAGCTTGCCAAGAGGGTTAATGCGAAATGGATGACTGTGGTGCCAGGCTTCTTCGATCGAAGCATTCCAATGGGGATACAAACAGCTAATGTAGTCGATGCATTACGAAGAGGAGCAGAGATATTCGAACCACACGGGTTGATCATGGTATTAGAGCCGCTCAGTGACACACCGGAATTGTTTATGCGGTATTCAGATCAAACCTTTGAGCTTTGCAAAGCGGTAAATAGTCCATCGTGCAAAATTTTGTTCGATATCTACCACATGCAGCGCAACGAGGGCAATCTGATTAATAATATTGATCGGTGCTGGGATGAGATTGCATATTTCCAGATTGGCGATAATCCCGGACGAAAAGAACCTACTTCCGGTGAAATTAATTACAAGAATATCTTCAAACACGTTCATGACAAGGGCTATCGCGGTGTATGGGGAATGGAGCATGGAAATGCAAAACCTGGTAAGGAAGGTGAGCTTGCTTTGATTAAGGCTTACAGGGAATCTGATTACGCATAAAATCCCACTTTCGCGGTACAAAATCTTTGGAGCTTTCGAAACCCTCAGGTCCTGATTTAGTTTAAATTTGAATATTTAAATTTGAGGAATTATGAAGGGTATATCGGGACTAATTCTGTTTTCTTTCTTCTTTTCTTCTTCGGTTTCCCTCAATGCGCAGATAGACTTCAAAAAAGTCCAAAAAGCAGTTACCAACGAAGCCAAGGCTCTTAATACCAAAGAAAACAGAGATAAGCTTGTTTCGGCTGGCTTGAAATCGATGGAGAATGCACGGGCCGAGTTTGACTCAACTGACTTTGATTATGCCATTCTTGTCAGCGACAATTCGGGTCTTATCGACATTAAGGAAAAGGGTGAGCGCAGCGCCCGCATCTCGTCATTAGGATCCATTGCGTATTCTCAATACAAAAACTCTCAACTCACAGAAGCAGAGAATGCGCGGTTTAACAGAGAATGGGGTGAAATTTCCTATGGTGATGAAAAATTCACCGCCGCCGAGAATTTCTTTTCCCTTGCGAAAATCTCATATGAAAAGGCGGGTTTGAAACAAGACATCGGCTATCTCAAGACAATTTCTAATCAAGGATTATTGTATGCAACAATGGGTCGTTTTACCCAGGCCGAGGATTTTACATCGCAGGCACTAACCATGCGGAAAGCCAAGTTCGGTGACAAACATCCTGGAGTAGCCGCATCGCTAAACAACTACGGTGTTTTGAAGTACAACCTTGCGCGATACAATGAAGCGGAGAAGGATCTTGAAAGTGCGATCGCGATCATCAAGTCAAAGGGATTGCAAACCGCCATGCCTTATGCCATTGTTCTTAACAATCAAGCGATGTTCTTTCAAACGATCGGACGTTATGAGGAAGCTGAAAGCCGCATGAAAGAAGTTATCAACATTGCGGAAAAACTAGAAAAGAGCAAGTCTTCAAATAAAATTCGATTTCTTTCCAACCTTGCCCTGCTGTATCAACAAATGGGCAAGTATGCGGAGGCAGAAGCTCTTTATCTCACAATGGAAAAGCGGCTTGGAAAAACGAATCCAGACTATGCAAGCATGCTAAACAACCAGGCTGCATTGTATATGGTAATGGGCAAGCAGGATAAGGTTGAAGATCTTTTAAAGAAGTCTGCTGCAATTTATAAATCGAATTTCGGCGAGGAGAACATAGCTTACGCGAAATCAACCAGTGACCTCGGAAATTTTTATAGAATAAAAGAAAGGTATCCTGAAGCCGATCCTCTGCTGCAAAAAGCGCTCACCATACGTGAAGCTACACTAGGAAAAAATCACCCGCTGTATGTTCAGTCGCAGGAGGATATGGCAATACTTGACTGGAAGCGAAAGTCCTGGGACAAAGCTGCCGCTCAATATCAATCCGTCATGGAAAAATCTCTTGGTTTCATTCAGAGTTATTTCCCGCCTATGAGCGAAGCGGAAAAGACCAAATATTGGGACGTTCTTTCACCGCGCTTTCAGAGATTCTACAACTTTGCGTTAGAGGCAAGCACATCGAACCCTCGGGTCGTGCAGGACCTGTATGATTATCGCATCGCGACGAAGGCTTTACTTCTGAATTCCACAAACAAAGTTAAACAGGCAATTCTTTCAAGCGGTGATGCAGCGCTGGTGAAGGACTATAAGACCTGGTTGGATCAAAAGGAACAGCTTGCAAGGCTTTACGCTTATTCGAAGGAGGATCTGAAAACGCAAAAGATTAATCTTGACTCTCTTGAACAGGCAACGAATGCCATGGAGAAAAAACTTTCCGAACGTTCCTCTGATTTTTCGGCGAGCTTTACTTCAACCAAGGTTAGCTACAAGCAAATCAAGGGGCTGCTACTTGATACCGAGGCGGTTGTAGAGATCGTTCACGTCAGGAAGTACGATCAACAGTTCTCTGGTGATTCAAAGTACGCAGCGCTCATCCTCACAAAAACATCGGAGGTACCAAAGCTTGTGATTCTGGACAATGGCCAACAGCTGGATACACGATATTCAAAGTTCTATCGCAACGCCATCCAGCAAAAAATAGCCGATGAATATTCTTACGATCAGTATTGGTCGCGTCTCGAGCCGGAGCTGAAGGGAAAGAAGTTCATCTATATCTCTCCCGATGGAGTTTACAACCAATTGAATCTTAATACACTGAAGAAGCCGGATGCTGACTACGTTATAAACCGTTATGATCTCGTCATCGTTGGAAATTCCAAGGATCTCATTGCCCTGAAAAGTAAAAAGGCACGAGTTCCGAAGAAGAACGCCATGCTGCTGGGATTTCCAGACTATGGTGTCGGTAACATCGTACCACTTCCCGGCACGAAGGCTGAAGTGGAAGCTATTGCAAAGATCTTAAAGGCGTCTGGCTACAGCGTTACGGAGTTTTCACAAAAAACTGCAACAGAAGCAAACGTCAAGGCGGTTAAGGGCCCGGCGGTTGTTCACATTGCCACGCATGGGTACTTTTTGGAAGATGTCGAAAAAGAAGGGTCTGCATTTGGAGTAGATATTGAAAACGCGAATGATAATCCACTGCTTCGATCGGGCCTCATGCTTGCCAACGCTGCGGGTACCGTCAGCGGCAAACGAATGCCAAACCTCGAGAGCAATGATAATGGTGTCCTTACAGCTTATGAAGCGATGAATCTTAATCTTGAAGGTACCGACCTGATCGTGCTAAGTGCTTGTGAAACCGGTCTTGGTGATGTGAAAGCAGGGGAGGGGGTTTATGGTTTGCAACGTGCGTTCCTCGTCGCTGGTGCCGATGCGTTAATTATGAGTTTATGGAAAGTGGATGACGCAGCGACAAATCTTCTCATGACAAGTTTTTATAGCAATTGGATAAAACTCGGCAATAAACAAAAGGCTTTTAAGCAGGCACAACTTCAACTGATGACTAAATTCAAAGAGCCCTATTATTGGGGGGCGTTTGTTATGATGGGAATGTAGTATTCCTTGTTATTTTTGTCCCGATATTATCGGGACTGAATATTAATGGAAATTTTTGATGCAGTTAAAAAGACTTGGGAACTCTGACGTTCATGTTACGCCCATTGCTTTTGGGGCGTGGGCGATCGGTGGTTGGATGTGGGGCGGTGCTGAAGAAAACGCCGCTATCCGTGCGATTCGTGCTTCGTATGATGCAGGCATAACAACAATCGATACGGCACCCGTCTATGGCTTCGGCAAGAGCGAAGAACTTGTTGGCCGGGCAATGGATGGAATCCCCCGCGAAAAGTATCAGATCCTGACAAAGTATGGTCTCAACTGGAAAACCAATGATGGCGAGTTCTATTTTGATACCATCAACAATGAAGGCAAGCCAACCAAAGTCTATAAACATTCCAAAGCATCGAGCGTGCTCAAAGAGTGTGAAGATAGTCTCAAGCGCCTCAAAACTGATTACATTGATCTGATACAAATACACTGGCCTGACCCAAAAACTCCCATTGCCGAAACCATGGGTGCCGTAGCAAAACTTATTGAACAGGGCAAAGTACGGGCGGCAGGTGTTTGCAATTATTCCGTCCAGCAGGTTGACGAAGCATTAAAGACGGTAAACATTGTATCCAACCAGGTTCCATATAGTCTGATACACCGTGGGATCGAAAAGGATGTTGTGCCCCAGGCGTTGAGCAAGGGACTGAGTATCGTTCCTTATAGTCCATTGCAGCGAGGCTTGCTTACGGGAAAAATTAAAAAGGATCATAAATTTAACGCTGGAGATACACGCGAGGGCAATCGGTTCTATAAGCCGGAAAATATCGATCGCGTAAATGGTCTGCTTCAAAACATCAGGCCAATCGCTGAGGCGCACAATGCTACACTTGCGCAGTTAATTATTAACTGGACTCAACGGCAGCCGGCGATGGATTGTGTATTAGTGGGTGCGCGTGATGAAGCGCAGGTAATGGCTAATATTAAAGCGCTAAGCTTTACACTCAGCGATAGCGAGTTGAAAAAGATCCGTGAATACGCGGAGAATCTAAAACTTGTTGAACCTTAAGAGTAGCTGGGATGGTGGACAGCCAGGTAGTCTTTGATCTGCTTGATTGTTTCATCCACAGTCTTGGTGACAAGAACGTTGTAGCTTCCCAGGTTCTTAAAGAACCGTATGGTAATTTCATCCTGGTTAAACAGGATTACTTTTTTCTTCGACTTCAATGCGAGGGCCACTTCTGATGCTGTGCCCGCTGCCATACCCAACACCACAACCAGATGGCTTGAGAGAACGCTGATGTAGTTTCGTCCGCTTCCCATGCTGGTGATGATTTTGATCTGGGCGTACTCAGAGGAGTTCTTGTCACTGTCGCCTGGCAGAATTCCAATTGTCAGGCCACCTACCTCGGTGGCGCCTTTCAATGACGCATCCATCACACCGAAACTGCGACCTCCCGTAAGTGTTATCCATCCCTCATTTGCGATGGCCTTGCCAAGGTCGTAGGCTAACTCATTTTCTTCTGGTGTGGCATTTTCACCAGGGCCCATAACTCCAATGATTATTCTTGACATATGGCTTGATCAACTAATGCAATTTAACAGCACAACCCTTACGAACAAAGGGTTCGTCAATCATTACATTTTTAAAATTCCGTCTCGCAATCCGTGCACCTGTACACCTTTTTGTCCGGAAAAAATATTCCGAAAAAAAGATATCGGAGCGACGACAGAAAGGAGACGGTCAATTTTTTGGGAAAATCGCGTTCGATATTTTTAGATCTGCAGTTAGGGCACTGGAGGGTGTCGTCGACGGTGAGGGTGTTCTCGGCCATAACCTGCCGCGCCCTCTCCGCGTCATGGCTGAAAATGTGCATACGAACATTTGAGTTCATCATGTTGCTTGCCCCGGGGTAAAGGTTAGCCATGTTCTCTTCCGTAAGAAAGCAAGGAACACCATAAGCATCAAGCTTGCTCTTAGCGATGTTGGCCTCTATGACGTTGTCAAATCGCTTAAAAACAATTATGTCATCACGGTCTTGCATCATTAAGCTTGATAAGTTTTACAACGTATCCGCCACCCGGCGCCATTTTGATATTCAGTTTTTTGTTCCGGTCGATCAGTTCATAACCCATGCTGTAATCCGAAGCATCTTTCTCGGCATTAATTCCATCAGCACAGGAAAACGCCCGGTACTTGCCGTCACTTAGAAAGGAAAGATCCACGGTCAATTCCCGTGGCGTCCAATCGGTGATGGCTGCCATGTACCAATCATTGTCTTTCTTCCGGGCGATTACCACATAGTCACCAAGTTTTGCATCCAGGACCTTGATATCATCCCACGTGGTATGCATCGAAGCTAGATACGTTGTGAACCCAACTTCCGCGTAAGCGTCGGACGGGTTACCGGCAAACAACTGTAGTGGACTTTCATAGACGATAAACATCGCTAATTGATGTGTCCTTGTTCCTTGCGACATTATCATGTCAGGTAACGCGCGGAACGTTCGTTGATTGGCGTTCCTGTAAAAACCTGGCTCATAATCCAACGGTCCGGATATCATCCGGATAAAAGGGATTAACAGGTCGTGCTCGGGATTACACTTCTCACTCCACATGTTGTATTCTGATCCGAGAATAGCTTCTCTGGTGATCGCATTGGGGAATGTGCGTTCAAAGCCGGCGTTCTTAAAAGCACCGTGATACATCACCATGATCTTGTGACGCGCGGTCGCTTCGGCAATTTTTTTATAAAAGTTAACGGTCTTTTGATCATCACGGTCCATAAAATCAATGAGTATGGCTTTTACCCCCAACCGGTTGAACATATCGAGTGCTGGCTCCAGCTGTAGATCCAATGTCATTGACAAAGTCCAAAGAACAAGACTTATGTTTTTTGTTTTGGCGTAAGCAGACAGCTCTTCAAGATCCAGCCCTGGAGTTATTTTGAAAAGATCGTTGTTATCGGACCAACCTGCGTCCAGCATAACATACTGAAGTCCAAAGCGGCTGGCGAAATCAATATAGTATTTGTATGTCTCCGTGTTAAACCCAGCTTTAAATCCGACGTCGTGCAAATTGCTTCCTATGATCCATTCTTCAGTACTTATGCCCGGTTTGATCCAGGACCAATCCTGTGTAGACGGTGGAGTAGCCAGCCTGTATACCAGGTCATTCATTAATAAGTCTGCGTCTTTAGCTGCGAGTGCAACAACACGCCAGGGAAACGTCCGGGTGCCTTTTGTTCTGGCGATAAAATTCTTGCGCGAGACCACAACCCATTGTCTGAACTCTCCATCCTGAACTTTTTCCTTGTCAGGATACGGAGCAAACACACCCTTAAGTGTGTTGGATTTTTTCCCCGTTAAAAACATCCCCGGGTAATCGAAAAGATCAGATTCAGTTAATACCGATTTTATCGTGCCATCATCTGCAAGTATTGGACTGAAGGCAACCTGAGAACTCGTTATGTCTGAAAGAGGAAGCTTCAGGTACGGTTCCTCGAAGCTTGTATGGTAGATGTCCAGATCACCCCGTTTCTGAATTTGTGGAAAGTACACGGTTGACTTAGGATCAAAACGAAAGTTGGCGATCTCATCATTCACCTGTAGAGAATCCGAAAACGAAGTTTCGAACCGATACGCGATACCATCATCGTATGCCCGGAACACGACAGAGAATTTCTCACGAAAACTCATCGACAGCTCATTAAATTTGTCCGGGATGATTTTCCGTTTGTGAGGTACAGGATTGATAATCTTTTCATTGACAGAGCGTCTGGTCTGCTTTGACAGCCGGCTTTGAATCCCCAACGGATTTTCGGCTGTAATCAATGCAAGCGTCGAGGGGCTCATAGTTTGATGGCCGTTGACATTCACGGAATAATAGATGGAATCTGCAACGCGGATCGTCACTTTGATGTTGCCCGACGGCGATAACAGGGAAATTTCTTTTTGGGCAAATGCCCCTGAGGAAATAACTATTAAGAATGTCAAAACTATTTGACTGCGCTTCATAAAGTCACATCTTTGCATCCTTGAAATATAACAAAAAGCGATTGATGAAACGATTGATTGTTGACATGGACGACGTAATTGCTGACGCAACGGGACAGTTCATTAATTATTACGAAAAGGAATTCGGAGTTCGCGTATTGAGGGATAGTTTGAATAATCAGGATGAAGGACATGGATTTCCCGACCATCATGATATTATAAAGCAGTTTCCGTTCCGCGAACAATTCTTTCTTACGATGACGCCCAACGAAGGGAGTCAGGAGGTTTTGAAGGAAATCAATAAAAAGTACGACTTGTTTGTGGTATCGGCTGCGATGGAATTCCCCCAATCTCTCCCGGAAAAATTGTTATGGCTGAAAGATCATTTTCCGTTCCTATCCTGGAAACAAATTGTCTTTTGTGGTAGCAAGACCGTGGTCCATGGCCATTTTATGATTGACGATCTTGGCTACAATCTTGATGGATTTAACGGCGAGAAGTATATTTTTTCTGCGCCGCACAATCTGCATCTCAACAAATACAATCGACTCAACAACTGGAAGGAAGTCGGCGACAAATTCTTGTAAACGTTCAACGATGCATCATCCGATCTTTACAGACGTCATCGAGATCGATCCCATTAAAGTCTTGTCGTTAAATAAAGTTACGGGGTCGTTATTCTCCTTTAGCCCTAACGTGTAAAGCAAAGGAAGATAATGTTCCGGCGTTGGTATAGATAACTTTGCAGCCTGTCCCAATGACTCAAAGTTAATGAGCTGTTCGTGGTTGCCTTCAGTGATCAGTTTCTTGAACCTTTCATTCATTTCGACCGCCCAGTCGAAGCCGGCCTCGGGTTGGCGCCAGTTAACCATGCCCAGGTTATGTATCATATTTCCGCTTCCGATGATCAACACACCTTTCTTTCTTAATGCACTTAACTCCTTAGCCAATTCATAGTGGAACTTCGGTCCCTTCGAAAAGTCGATGCTTATCTGAACGACAGGAATATTTGCCTCTGGATACATGTGTTTTACGATCGACCATGCGCCGTGATCAAGTCCCCAATCATGATCCAACATCACCGGTGTTTTCCGTATAAGGTTTACAGCTTCGCGTGCAAGGACAGGATTGCCTGGCGCAGGATATTGAACGTCAAATAATGCTTTGGGAAAGCCGCCGAAATCATGAATGGTCCTTGGATTATCCATCGCAGTGACCTTCGTACCTAATGTAAACCAATGTGCGGAAACGACAATCACAGCTGCCGGCACAGGAATTTCCTCTGCCATCTTACGCCAACGCTGGCTGAATTCATTGTCCTCGATCCCGTTCATAGGGCTACCATGACCCACGAAAAGCACAGGCATTTTCATTTCACTACCAGTGAGGCTAGCGGTTAACCTTTTTAAATCTTTCAGCGAGTTCATGGATACTAAACTTAACAAAGAGTTTTGAATAAATGGTCGATGGTTTTTCAGTCGATGGTCGATAGCGGAGCACCGAACTCAATCGAGTGCCCCACCATCGTCACAGAAAAGGTCACCACGAACCACAAAGCCCACGACGTAGTTTTCGCGCTTCACGTCGTGATCTTTGTGCCTCCTTTGTGATCGTTGTGACCCTGTATTCATAACGCTCCGCCATTGAGTACACAGACAATGTGTGCCGGGACTCGTATCAAGAGTTACTCTTAAGCCTTTACAAATTCAGCGAGAATTTCAATCTTGACATCGTCGCTAACGACGACTCCACCTGTCTCAGTCAAAGCGTTCCACTTAAGTCCGAAATCCTGACGGTTTATTTTCCCAATGAGTTCAAAAGCTGCTACGTCGAAGCTGCCTCCGAAGCCCCTAACCGTTCCGTTATAGGTAACATCAAGCTTGACTTGTTTAGTAGTACCGCGAATCGTAAGGTCGCCCGTTAGTTCGTACTTGTCGCCGGTCTTTTTACGGAAGGAGGTCGACGCAAATGTGATCTTTGGATGATTTGCGGCATCAAAAAAGTCAGCTGATTTCAGATGGCCATTACGCTGCTCATTCTTGGTATCAATGCTCGTTACATCGGCTTCAAAAGTGACTTTTGCATCTGTAAAGTCATCTTCGCCACTTTCGACAATGCCACTGAATACGTCGAAATTTCCCGTGACCGTTGAGATAACGAGGTGTCTTACTTTGAACTTTACTTCTGAGTGCGCCGTATCCATTTTCCAGGTTGCCACACTTTTAGTTTGTTTTACTTCTGGGTGAACGGTTTCCAAGGTTGCCATAAATTTTTTAGATTAGTGTTAAATATATGTTTTGATGATATTTGTATATACAACAATACATGACCTAGTTAGTTCACTTATCTTCGATTTTTTCACAAATACTTAAAAGTCGCGTTTTGAAGGCTTTTAGGGCCCATTTTTGGCTAGTGTGAGATTGTTCGATTAAGGACCTTTGATGGTTTTTTATTAAGTTTATTCAATGCATCGAACCCTTCTGTTCCTACTTTTTGTATCCACTTCAAGCTTTGCCCAGATGATCACCTCTGCCCAACAAAAGGCACTCAATAGCTTTGTTGACTATGCCAACCAATCTGCAGACGAAACCGCCGCTGTGGTGCAAAGCATTATCGACTATTATCCGCGGATACATCAGAAGAGTTCGTGGGGGGTACCTCGATTCACCTGTCCAGTGCAACTTGAAGACTATTACTACAATACAGCATTAGCTCAAACGAAGGGACTGAGCGCAGCCATATCGAACGCGTTAAGTTCAAAGGTCAAGGATCTTCGTTCGGCGGCGGAACGGATCGACGAAAAATGCAAAGCGCTTGATACATATCATAAGCTGGAAGACTACAAGCAGGACAATTTTGCGAAAGCTGAATTAATGATTGCAGAGCTGCAGTTGTTATTAGGGGAATATAAAAAACGTCAATTTGCTCTTCAGCAAGAACTTGATGCATCGTACAAGAAGCTTCACGCTTCGGCTAGTGCAAATGCCTATCACAAGGCGGATGAAATGATGCGTGCAGAAGTAGAAAGAGAAAGAAGTATTTTGGATATGTGGAATTTTAATGTCGTTGAGAATGTACACACCGGATGGCCTGTCGACAAGTTTGAACAAAGTATCCTTGAAACAGATACTCACCTGGCGGCGTTGCAAAATTTCAAACCTGTGCTGAAATATCCTGCTTCAAGCATGTGGACAAGCTTTCAGGGATCGCTGGGTTCGGTACTTACATCGAAACGTTCTGGTTTGGATGAATACAACTACGAAGCAAAAAAATCAGATAAGCATAGCAACGACGTTTACCTCGGCCTTATCAATTATTTCAATGGTACCCTTGTTTCCGATTTTAATACGTTCGTTCAATTTTCAGAAAGGGACGGATACTATGGATTGAAGTCGATCAAATATTTCCCGTTGTTCGAGATCAGGACTCAGACCAAAATGGTGGAAGTAGCTGTAAAGCCTTACAAGGATATTCCTCATTCACCTGTGCCTGCAACACCGCAGCGAATCGCGCTGTCAAAGCCGTTATATGAAGTCCTCACAAATTATATTGATTATATCAACGAGAGTTATCGTCAGACCCGATACATGCAGATGGTGCTGACAAGTTTTAATTCAACGGCGATGTATTATAAAGGCCTCGAAAGTTTCGAGAAGAGAGGCGCGATGTCATTCGATTACAAAGATTTTCAACTTCCGCTTTCGCAATATCAAAAGACCGTAGCCGATAGCAAGTCACTTTCCCCCGCGATTGCCAAGTCATTGAACGATCAGACGGAAGTAATCATGAATATTTTGAAAGAGATGAATGACCTGGGAGCATTGCTCGAGATTGAAGCTAAAGAGAAACGATATGAGCGCGATCATTTAAAAAAGGTATACGAAATAATGGAGCGGCAAAAGGTTTTATTGGAGGCGTGGGATGAAAAGAAAGAGGTCCTTTACCAGGACGTCCGCAAGGTTGTTGACTCGTACCCCATCGCTCAGGGAACGAGTTCGTGGTATATCTCTGGCAAAGCATTACAAGGACTTACGGACCTGGACCATGAGGGATTGTTCAACGCGAAAGCATATTACAAGGGTACTAGCTCCGGTCCGGTTGCGACTGAAAAGATCGATGAAGGTCTTAGAACTGTAATCTCGAAGGAATTCGATAACATGAAAGGTATAGATAAGTTGGGAAGGTACAACGGACTATGTCCCTATACGCCCTATGAAGATCTTCCGGTTACATCGAAAGCCTTGAGTGAAGAACTGAAAAAACTGAAAGCGCCTACGTCATCAAACGAGCATCCTTATCATCGGATGGTCTACCATTACAACGACATTGTTGACGATTACAACAAATTTTGTGAGCTGTCACATGATGTCCTGCATTTGAAGACCATAAAGCAGCCTGAACTGTTCGATGTGAAGTATCCAAAGGCAAAGGACAACGCTGTACAGGAAGGCGCAGTCCCCGTGGCAATTACAGTAGCAACTCAGCTTCCGGAGACAAAAACCTCAGTACAAAAGGACCCGGTAAAAGAAAATCCTGTGGTGCAGCGTGAGACCAAGGTTCAGCATGACACTATATATATAGAGAAGCGCGATACCGTCTATCTGGCAGAACCGGGCGAAAATCTTCGGTCAATGGAAGGATATGCCACGAACAACATGATACTACTGCTTGATGTATCAGGCTCGATGAACACGCCGGAAAAACTTCCATTACTAAAATCGTCTGTGTTGGATTTGTTGTCAATGATGCGCTCTGAGGACGAAGTTTCTATCATCTCGTTTTCAGAAAAACCAAAAGCTCTCCTTACAGCGACCTCTTTTAAAGAAGAGTCAAAAATTAAGAAAGCTATCAGCGATCTGAAACCCTCTGGAAAAACGGACGGCAATGCTGGATTAAAACTCGCGTACAAGGTTGCTGATGAAAACTATGTCCGTGGCGGTAATAATCGCATTATTTTGGCCACGGATGGCGAGTTTGCGTTATCGGACGAAACCAGAGAACTAATCGAAAAATTTTCCAGGGAGGACATTTTTCTCTCCATCTTTAACTTTGGAAAAGGAGCAGGTTCCTCGAAAGCCCTTGAGAAACTTGCCGGCCTGGGAAAAGGCAACTACGAACAGGTCTCAAAGGAGAACGTCGATTTGCAGCTGATTCGCGAGGCGAAAGCCAAAAAGAAGAAATAATCCTTATCAAATAGTAAAAACGTTTGTAACAACGGGCGTCCCCGGGCGTCTTGTTATTGATTTTAACGGAATGAATCTCGAATCCTTTCAATCCAGGGTAATGCCCGCAAAAAACAAGCTTTTTCGCTTTGCCCTGCGATTTTTGGGCAATGAGGAAGAGGCTAAGGATGTTGTTCAGGAAGTGTTGATCCGTGTATGGAAGGGGCGGGAACAGATGGATGAAGTACAAAACTGGGAGGCGTGGTGTATGCGTATTACGAAGAACCTGTCTCTCGACCGCATCCGGGCAATCACCAGAAAACAAACGCAGCCCATTGAAGATGGATATGCCGTACAACAAGAAGCATTGTCACCTCATGAGTCGACAGAATTACGTGAGAGTATGAATAGGATCAGTCAGTTTATTGCAGCGCTGCCGGAGAAGCAGCGTCAGGTGATACACCTTCGGGATATTGAAGGGTATAGTTACAACGAGATATGTGAGATCTTGGAACTTGACATGAATCAGGTAAAAGTGAACCTGTTCAGGGCCAGAAACAGTGTGCGTGAAAAACTGACTAAAATCAACGCCTATGGACTCTAAGAGAATTAACGAGCTGCTCAGCAAGTATTGGAACTGCGAGACATCGCTCGAAGAGGAGGCCGAATTGCGTGAACATTTTAAGTCGGGCAATATTCCCGACGAGCTGAGAGAAACCGCTCCCCTGTTCCGGTATTTTGAAGAGAATAAAAAAAAATCTCTCAACGATATTTCCTTCGACGGGCAAGTGATGGAAAAGATCCAAACGCCCAAACAAGGTCAGATGGCTAAGTTGGTGTACAACTCCATGCGCATAGCTGCAGGATTGACTGTAGTAATTGCAGCAACATGGTTTATCAGAAACGAAATAAGGAGCACAACTCCGCAGGAAGTAGTCGATTCTTATGATGATCCGAAGATGGCGTTCGAAGAAACAAAGAAAGCATTGATGATGATCTCAAAAAGCTTCGGTACGGCGGAGGAGGAGGCGAAAAAGATAAACCTTTTCAATGAAGCACAGGAAGACATACAAAAGAAAAAGGAAACAAAGCTTTAATAGATAACAACAGAACACACAGACAACAGATTGAATTAAAAGTATTTGTAATATGAAAAAGATAGTAGCAGCACTCGCAATGATGGTGGTAGTGAATGGGGCCTTCGGGCAGGACGCCATCTCCAAATTTTTCTCAAAATACCAGAACGATGAGACCTTTAGTCAAGTGACTGTTTCCAGCAAAATGTTTGGGTTGTTCACGAATATGGAAGCCGAAACGCCGGAAGATAAAGAGGTGCTCGATGCAATCAGCAAGTTAAAAGGCCTGCGTATCCTTAAGAAAGACGATCCCCGCAATGCAAGGAACCTTTACAAAGAAGCTTTTACTCTCGTGCCCATGAAGGAATATGAGGAACTTATGTCGGTTAGGGATAAGGACAGGGACATCAAATTTCTCATCAAGGAAAATGGCGGAAAGATCTCAGAATTGCTGATGATCATGGGTAGCACCGAAGAGTTCATGGTGTTAAGCCTGTTTGGCGAAATTGACCTGAAACAGATTTCGCGCATTGGCAAGAAGATGGATGTGAAGGGCCTTGAGCACCTTGATAAAATGGACAAGAAAAATTAAAGTCCTGATGGCTGTAATTAACAGGTGCAACGCGTGACTTACAATGCGCATCTGATGAACAAAGATCCAATGCTATGAAAACAGTTTGCACAGGAGTAATTATTTCTCTGCTCCTCACCACCAGCGGCTATTCACAAAGCGATAGCTTTATAGCGCTGAAAGAGAAATTCGCATATCATCCTGATGTTTATTCGTTTAGTACAAGCGCATTTCTCGGTAGTACATTATTGAAGCTGGCGGGGGAGCACGAATGCTACGATGCGGTGAAAAGCATCAAACGCATTAGCGTCATTGCGATTCCCAGAGATGCATTCGGACATGAAGACGTATCATTATCGGGATTCAAAAAAGTAATGAGCAAGGATTCTTTCCAGGAGCTCGCGCGTATGAAGGATAACGGTGACGTCATAACATTTTACATAAGGTCAACTGAATCCAAGAATAATCGTTACATGATCTTGGTGGAAGATTCGGACAATGTGGTCGCTATTGAGTTAACTGGTTATATTGATCCGGAATTTTTACTGAAATGTGAATCTGACTCAACTAAAGAAAAATCCTGATAACTTATGGGCTTGAAGAGCATCGTGGCTTTGTTGTTGGTTATTTCCTTACCGGCGTGGTCGCAAACTAAAACTACTGAAGCGCTTCAAAAAGCACATAGTGACGCACTGGCGTTCTACTTTTACAACAACACGTTGCGGATGTTAAATCAGAAGGAAGACCCGGGATTTGACGAGTTGGTCAAAGACATTGAAAAAATGAAATTCCTCGTGATTGACAAGGATCAGAACTTTGGTTCCGCGGATTATAAAAAGCTGGTGTCAAGCTATAAGGGGGAAGCTTTCGAAGAGATAGTGACAAGTAGGCTTGAAGGAAGGAACTTTGATGTCTTTTTGAAAGAGAAAAATGGAAAGACGCTGGGTATGATTGTTACCGTAAATGATTCTTCAAAACTTTACGTTCTCGATATCGTCGGAAGTATAGCCCTCAACAAGATCACAAACTTGTTCAATACCATCGATGGAAGCTCCGATATTGCCCAGAAGATTCGGGAAATGGCAAAAAAAGATTAATATCTTGTAATAGATATTTTTCGACATCGACTTATTGACAAAATCACAAAAAGCTTGGAAACAGTACTGTCCATTAAAGGTCTAACCAAAAATTTCGGAAGGCTTCGTGCGGTCAACAACATTAGCCTGGAGGTGAAAGCCGGGCAGGTCTTCGGCATGCTGGGACCGAACGGAAGCGGCAAGACGACGACGCTCGGTATGTTGATGGGAGTTATTAACCCAACGTCGGGAGAATATTCATGGTTTGGAAGACCACCGGACCATGAGGTGCGGAAAAAGATTGGAGCTGTCCTTGAACATCCCATCTTCTATCCGTACTTAAGTGGTCAGAAAAATCTTGAGCTCAATGCCAAGATCAAAGAATGCTCCACGCAAAACATTTCAAACGTGCTGGAGCTGGTTGAGCTGAAGGATCGGCGTGATGACAAGTATAAAACTTATTCGTTGGGAATGAAGCAACGGTTGGCTATCGCCTCGGCATTGCTGAATGAACCGACCGTGTTGATCCTTGATGAGCCCACTAACGGACTTGATCCAATGGGTATTGCCGAGATCAGAGAGTTAATAAAAAAGATTGCAGCAAATGGAAAGACGATCATTCTAGCGAGCCATTTGTTAGATGAAGTGCAGAAGGTGTGTACACATTTCGTTGTGTTGAAGCGCGGAAACATGGTTCATTGTGGACCTGTTAACGACGCATCTAAGGGATCGGAAACTGTTGAGGTGAATGCCGAGGTGGAGAACTTAAGTGAAGTGTTGATGAAATTTTCAGGCACCGAGTCAGTAAATCGCGAGAACGGATTTTTCCAGGTCACACTTCGTGACGACTTTCGCGGAAAAGATCTTAATAAATTCTTGTTCGATCAGGGTATCATTGCAAATCACCTCGTAACAAAAAAGAAGAGCCTGGAAAAAATGTTCCTGGAAATTCTTTCGGAGACAAACTGAAATATATGTTACATCTTCTTCAAATAGACCTTAAGAAGCTGTTCAGCTACCGGACGTTCTGGATTGTTTGTGGTCTGTATTTTCTGACTATCGGATTTTCCACAGCCAGTGGTATGGAATTTCTCAAGTGGCTGGCGAATACATTTGACAAGTTTGGATCTGAACTGAACATCAACAGAATACCTTTATATCACTTTCCCGATGTTTGGCTTAACCTCGTCTGGTGGAGCGGCTTCTTTAAAGTGTTATTAGGAATAATGACGGTCATCTCCATCACAAATGAATATACATACAGGACTATACGTCAGAATATCATCGACGGCTTGAGCCGTTGGGAGTTTCTTTTTTCTAAGATCCTCACGAATTTTCTCTTGAGTCTTGCAAGTGTAGTTTTGGTTTTCATTATCGCGCTGGTCACTGGATTCATATACACGCCGGAAATCAACTGGAATTATGTGTTTACCGATCTGGAATTTTATCCCGCTTATTTCCTCGAGATTTTCACGTTCCTTTCATTCGCACTTATGTTGGGGATACTCGTTCAGCGATCCGGCCTTACCATCATCTTGCTTCTGTTATCTTATATGCTGGAGGCGATCGTTAAAGCGAACATTGACGATTATTTCCCGTGGCTAATACAGTTCTTTCCCATGGAATCTATTAGTGCATTAGTACCCCTGCCGTTCTATCGTTATGCGTTTCAGGAAATACAGGACTATGTCGACCCTGCATCCGTGGCTATAGCACTTGGCTGGGCTGTATTATTTAACTACTTCAGCTATCTGAAGCTGAAGCGTTCCGATCTTTAACTGCCTCTACCATCCAAAATTTTATTTGGGTCGAAGGTAACCACGTAAGCGGGTGCACTTTCGCCCGTTGTCAGCGCATGTCGCTGAAGCATCTTTAACCCCGTTTGAAACGAGTTTTTGGAGTTAAATCCGTCTAATTGCTCGATAGACGAACGGTTTTCCGATTTATCGATCAGCGATCCTAATGTGTGAATGGCGACACTCCCTTCCCGAGTGGCGCTTTATTGTATCCCTTTACTTCCATAACGCCAACGACTATGAAAACAAAACTACTGCTTTTGATAAGTCTTTCAGTGGCTATAGGGGCTTGTACTACTGAGGAAGAGTTGTTGTCGCCCATTTGGGGCATAGAGTATTCTGATGAGAACTCAACTGGGTTTGCATCAGGATCAGTTAATCAATTCATTGATCAGACTAAATCCACGTACATCGCAAAGACGGCTGCAATGCGGGAGGTGAGCACCAATGTGTTTATGTTAACCTATACGTTCGAGAGCGGTGAGTCTATGGAGATAAAAGTTATTAAACGGACGATAGATCATAATTTTTACTTTCCCGGAAATGACGGAGGAAACCAACTACTGTCTGCGATATTCCATGGGGAGTTGCTTTCGCTCGACACCGACAGCAAAATCTCTATTCAGCCGCGGACAGAGGAAAACAAGCTCGCCACAATTGCCAAGATTTATACCGTGGACAAAGGATTATTTGACGGCGCAATTGGACGCGTGCCTTTGTTGAAATAAGTCTAAATTCTAACACCCTTCTCCTCATAGATATTTTCGCGCATAAATTCTTCTGCGCGTTTATTTATGAGGGGAAGTTTGTCCATCCAGCTCACCTCAACTATTTTAACACCAAAATCTTCAACTACTTTTCCTTTGATTGAATAAAACCCTCGACCGCGGAAAGGAAATTTTCGGGTTATATCCGGAAAGTGAACTGTGTCGAAGACTTCGCCGTGCACGTCGTTGAATGTTCCGAAATGCATGGGTTCATTTTTTAGCGTGCTTGTATCTTTTGTAGTAACCACGTAGCCTATAATGTGCACATGCTTTCCCAGTTTGTTGCCGAGGTCTCGCGCAACCGTATCACCACGCTCAGGCGTTGCCAGCAGGCGGAATGGATCGCATAGCGGAAATCCCAACAATTCGATCTCATCAAACGCGTTCTCAAGTTCGTTGTGCTGAAGTAGTGGCAGTGGATACTCCTTTGGTTCAGTATCAAAAAGATCTACCATGGTCTTGTTGCGCGTCTTCACGCTGCTGAAGTAGAGCATTGCTTCCCATAACAAATGTTGTTTGCTCTTTCCCGTAAATCGGAATGCACCCATTCGTATCAGTATCCGAATTTGTTCGAGGCCGAGTGGGATTCTTCGCAAGAAGTTATCGAGACTTTTGTATTCACCATTGAGCTTGCGTTCGGCACCTATGTCCTTTGCGATTTTTGCTTCAAGGCTTTTGAGATGAATAAATCCGATGAAGATCTCCTTTCCATAAATTGTCGTAAGATATTCGCTTCGGTTGACACAAGGCGCTTCGATTATACCTCCATTCATGCGGGCTTCATGAAAATAGAACTCCGTTTTATAAAATCCCCCGAAATTGTTTATTACGCCCACCATAAACTCCAGGGGGTAGTGGGCTTTAAGATAAAGACTTTGATAACTCTCAACCGCATAGCTGGCTGAATGTCCCTTTGAGAATGAATACCCTGAAAAGCTTTCAATTTCGTACCACACCCGATTGGTTATGGCATCATCATACCCTTCCTTTTTACAATTCTCAAAAAATTTTTCGCGGACCAGTTGAAATTCCTGTCGCGATCTGTACTTTCCAGACATACCTCTGCGCAACACGTCTGCTTCGGTTAGTGTGAGCTTGGAGAAGTGGTGCGCCACTTTTATCACATCCTCCTGGTACACCATTACCCCATAAGTTTCTTTCATGAGCGAATCCATAAGCGGATGAATGGCTTCATAAGGCTTGCCATTTCGCGACAGGTGGAACCGTTCAATGTAAGCGCGCATCATCCCGGACCGGGCAACTCCTGGTCTTATGATTGAGCTTGCAGCCACTAATGTCAGGTAATCGTCACAGTGAAGTTTTTCCAAAAGCATGCGCATGGCCGGTGATTCCACATAAAAGCAACCCATAGCTTTACTCTGCCTCATCAATCGCTTCACCTTTTCATCTTTCTTGAAATCCAAAAACCGGTGAATATCGACGTCAATGTTTCTGTTTTTTTTCACGAGGTGTACGGCCTCTTTGAGATGGCCTAGTCCACGTTGACTGAGAATATCAAACTTAAAAATGCCTATATCCTCGGCGTTGTGCATTTCAAACTGTGACACCGGGTAGCCCTTCGGAGGCAGGTCAATAGCAGTATATGCATAGATCGGCCTTTCAGTGATAAGCACTCCTCCGGCATGTATGGAAAGATTCGAAGGAAGGTCTTTTATCCGTTCAGCATATTGAAATATAAGCTTCGTAATGTGATCGCGGTCCTTGTTCTTTTGAGGCTCTTCAACGATAATATCTATTTCTTCTTTAGGCAGTCCAAACACTTTTCCCAGTTCACGAATAACAGAACGTTTCTGATAGGTGACATGAGTAGCCAACAAGCAGACATGACCTTTTTCATAACGCTGAAAAATGTAGTCATAGATTGCGTCACGGTTATCCCAGGCAAAGTCGATGTCAAAGTCGGGCGGAGACGATCTTTCTGCGTTGAGAAATCTTTCAAAGTAAAGGTCGAGTTCAATGGGGTCGACGTTTGTAATACCAAGGCAATAGGCAACCACGCTGTTGGCTCCGCTACCCCGACCTACATATGAAAAGCCCATTTTGTTAGCATAACAGATAAGGTCGTAGGCAATGAGGTAATAGGCGATAAAATGTTTGTTTTTGATAATGCGAAGCTCACGCTCGATACGTTCCTCCAGTACATCGTTCTTTTCGTTATATCGGCGGGCGAATCCTTTCCAGGTTTCATCTACGAGGTATTGCCAGTCTTCCGCTTCGTTGTTTTTTAGTGATTTTTTATTCTTGTCAGTACCCAGTTGAAAATCGATGGAACACAAAGAGAGAAGGCGTTTGGTATTTTCGATCAACGGCGGATATAACGCGAATAACTTTTCCAGTTCTTTTTCAGGCATCATTATTTCATCAGGGTGAGCCTGTTGATGTTCCGGGAGTTTGCTCAGCAATACATTGTTATCAATGGCGCGAAGCAAGCGATGGGTATTGAAGTCGACCTTGTTAGCAAACGTAACAGGATGCCATATCACAAACTTCTGAATGTTTGTCTTGTACGATGGGTAAAGGACAAGCTGACTCAGATCTTGTTTTCGAACGCCGATATACTCATTCTCACGTAAGGACTCCGGCTCTCTCTTCCGGAAGGGATAGATGACGTAACTGTTTTCTATTTCGGGTGCCCGTTCGGGTAAAGATTTTTTTTCGACGTTATGATGAGAAAGAAACCGGTTGATCAGTTCAAACCCATCGTTATTCTTAGCAATCAGGATGTATAACAGCTCGTTGTCCCGCCTGAATTCAATTCCAACGACGATTTCGAGTTTGTAAGATTCCAGGCCATATTTGGTAAGGCCATCCTTGTGTGGGGCATTCTCCTCACAGAACCGTAACATCTCTATGTATGATGCGGTGTTGTTGATTTCTGTCAGTACAAGTTTATGCACACCACACCGCCTTGCTTCGTCGAAGAGGTCCTTCGCCTGAAGCGTGCCGTATTTAAAGCTAAGGGCTGTATGGCAATTGAGGAACATAGCCGTTAATCGTTATCCGTTAAACGTTAATCGTGCGTGTGAGTGAGGGTGTGGGTGTGTTCACCGCAGAGACGCAGAGGAAAGCCCGCCTTCAATCTAACGCGTATGGTAACAGTGATCCATGTTATAGGGTCTCGGTATTTCCCCTGCGTAACCTTGCGTTCCTTGCGTCTCTGCGGTTAACATGCACATGCACACTCACACACACGATTAACGTTTAACTATTAACGGTTCTCGCGCACCCGACTGCAAAAACTCCAAATGTGATCTAACCATCCTGATCTGACCGTAAGTAAACGTGTCTCCCAGAAGTTCTTTTATGGGAGTCATCGACGATGACGGAGTTTTTTCAATTGCATTCATAATCGCGTTAACTCTTGGCGTTTCCATTAGTTGGGTAATGGCGATCTTTCCGCGCTGCAAATAGAAAGCCAGATGGCCTTCGATAGTATCAGTGCTCAGATTTCGCAGCTCGGCTATCTGGTGAACGGAAAACCCTTTCATAAAAAGCTCGTAACTCTGTTGTTTGGTTTCCGTTTCACGCTCAGGCCTACCGTTGCGCGGCCGGCGGACCTCTTTGAGGTGAATACGTGAGCCCAGACCGTGTTTTGTGCAGTACGCAGCGACGACATTCCAGAAGTGTTTCCCATACTTTTCGATCTTCACGTCACCGAAACCAGAAATTTTTTGGAATTCGTCCTTATTGTGGGGCAGATAGGTTGCAAGTTCCAGGAGGCTTGAGTCGGCAAGAATAATGTAGGGAGGCACATTTTCCAGCATCGCCAATTCCCGTCTTGCGTGTTTCAATTGCTGAAGCAGAGCTACTTCGTATTCGATCGCGTGTTCCTGCAGTTCGACGCGTTCTTTTGACTTAGTGATCATGACAGGTTCGCTTCCATTTAACACCGCATCACTTCTCTCTGTCAATTTGAGGACAGGGTACAGACCGTCCGATTTTACAAGGTATCCCTGATCGACGAGGTCACGAATAACATTTGCCCACTGCTCTTTGGAAAGATCGGCGCCAACGCCAAAGGTCCTCATCTGTTTGTGAGGTTCCTGTATTTTTGCGCTGTTCGATCCTCTGAGGAAATCTATAACATAGCCAGCGCCAAAACGCTCGCGAAGACGGACAATAGCTGAAAGAACCTTTTGCGCGAGCATCGTTCCGTCAATGGTATCTGTGCGGGACAAACACACATCACAATTGCCACAATGCGGAGAGGTATCCTCATCAAAATAATTCAATAGAAACTTTCGGCGGCATGACGTGAGGCCTCCGAAAGCAGCCATTTGTTCCAGCTTCTTGATCGATATCGCCGTCTGTTCCGTGTTGCCCTCGATAGCAACGAATTTTTTTAATTTAATGACATCGGAATATGAGTAAAATAACAGTGCTTCACTCGGAAGACCATCGCGTCCTGCACGGCCGGTTTCCTGATAATAACTTTCAATGTTCTTGGGGAGATCCATATGAACGACAAATCTCACATTGGATTTATCGATACCCATGCCGAAAGCAATGGTGGCGACCATAATTTTTACTTCATCCCGCAGGAACATATCCTGGTGGCGGGTCCGTTGCTCTCGGTCCATTCCCGCATGATACGGCAACGCCTCGATCCCTTCTTCAGCAAGATCATTTGCCAATGTTTCCGTTGAAGCCCGGGATAAGCAATAAATAATTCCTGATTCGCCTTTTCTCTTCACAAGGAACTCCAGGAGTTTTTCGAAGCTTCTTTTTTTGTCCTCGACATTGTAGCGGATGTTCGCGCGGTTGAAGCTGGATATAAATGTTTCTGGATTTCGTAGCTCAAGTTTTTCCACAATGTCTTTTCGAGTAAGACTGTCTGCAGTGGCGGTCAGGGCAACGACTGGTACATCCGGCATTGCCCTCGTAAGTTGTGCAAGTTGAAGGTAGTCCGGCCGGAAGTCATGTCCCCAATGCGAAATGCAGTGGGCTTCATCAATTGCAATAAGGCTTACATTAAATGAGCTGATCTTTTTCAGGAAAACACTTTCGGGTGCGAGGTAAAGTAACTTGAGCTCTTTCGAATGTACTTTGCGCAAAATATTTTCCTGGTCGGTTGAGCTTTGTGTCGAGTTCAGAAATGCCGCAGGTATACCGTTCAAACGCAAGGCATCGACCTGATCTTTCATAAGCGCAATTAGAGGCGAAATCACAACGGTAAGTCCGTCGAATACAAGAGCCGGTATCTGATAGCACAATGATTTTCCGCCGCCGGTAGGCATCAGAACAAATGTGTCTTTCTTTTGAAGCACGGCGTCGATGGCTGCTTCCTGCTCGAGCCTGAACGACGAATAGCCAAAGTGCGATTTTAAAATTTCAAGGGGTAACATAGTTGACAACGGTTTGGTGAGAATGTTATTAGTTATTCGTTAAAGGTTAATCGTGAGAGTGCGTGTGGTGTGAAGATTCAACTATTTCCATAATGGGTTTGTGCTGCCTTTGCATGCATGTATGAATGTACGGCCTGCACTGACAGTCGTCTTCGCATTCTACCCGGCCCCAAATATAATGTCCTTATAATGCAGCCATTTGTTTTCTTGTCGTGCAAGAATAGTGATCCGGTCACATAAGAAATCCTGGCGATACCGGAAGCTTTCCAGGTGTAGCCACGCTTTTGAGAATTGGTGATCGTCGAGTCCTTTGGCGATGGAGATGCATGGCACATATTTCGCATTCGCTTTCACCAGTCTTTCAAAAATTTCACAGACATCAGGTTTATTAATAATATCGAGATAAATGATGCTTTTCGTGTCCAGCCGGAAGTGCCTCAAATCTTTTATGAAAATATTAAACGGGTCGAAGGTAACTGCTTTTGACTCGACCTCTTTGATGATTTCAGCGAAATGTCTTTTGTCATCGAACTTGAACAATGGGATATGGCCCGGGGAATAACGGTCCTCAAACAGTTCACCGCTTAGAAACTGTACATCATCCTTTAACACGGATACGTCGCTTTTTATGTGCGGAGGTGGTGAGATAATAAAAGATAGCTCCTCTACCTGCTGGCTGGTTTTTATGTTGGAATGTTTCATAGTGATGATTTTTTCTGTTATTCTATAGGGTGGTGTCGGGTGCCTGGGTACCTGGTGCCTGGGT
>Ga0193738_1000036_pt1 | contig 91698 bp, 72 predicted proteins | sample L2a1metaG_FD_144927 | JGI IMG/M metagenome (GOLD analysis project Ga0193738, IMG submission 144927) | Soil microbial communities from a riparian zone of the East river system, Colorado, United States - L2a1 | ecosystem: Environmental > Terrestrial > Soil > Riparian zone | place: USA: East River... | reverse complement strand
CGTGCGATCTTGGCTGTCGTGCAGCCTGATGGGTCGCTTGAAGTAACGAGGGTAGACCGAGCTGTGGCATTACGAGGGTAGGCCGAAAGCCCCGCTAGGGGCTCTCACCGTCATGCGGTGACTGATGATGGCCAGTAGCTATCTATACAAGGAGACTAACAATGTCTAACCAAAACAAGCTGCTTGACATCCGCGCCAAGTTCCTCCTCGAGATGGATGAGGAGGGTTCGTTCCCTGCCGTTGTGGACTCCGTTGAGTCTCTGCGGCGCGCGGGACTGGCCAAGGACGTGCATGAGGCCTGCACCATCGTTACTCGGTGGGCCATCGAGGAGGGGTACATCCCTGAGAACCTTGAGGACCTTGCTGAGACGCAGGCCGAGGATATGGTTGAGGCCTCTAAGGTGAGCGCCTAACCATCGAGACCCCGAGCCGGTCTGTGGGATTCTACTGACGTGATCGGGATGCTGGTGTCTCCATCCCAAGATGGCACAAAGAGGTAGCCACACCTTGAGGCCGGTGGAACCCCGGTCACTTTCAAACCATAGGAGAACGGGAAATGGCTACTCATGCGCCTGAGACTAAGATTAGGAAGGTCGTTGATACTCTGACGGAGGTCCTCAGTAAAATAGTAGAAATCCGTGATGAAATAGAGGGAGACGATGAAGAGGATAGCCCTATATATGCTGCTTTGGAAAAAGCTATTACCTATATTGAGTCATCTAGGGATGCTCTGGCCGCATCGGTTGCCGAGGGCTCCGAGTAGTGCCAATCCACTGGATAAACGGTAGTTGGCATATAGGACGATGGTGTAGAAATAGCTCTCCAAGAAATCTGACCTGTGTCTACTGTGGAAGGGAGTCCGAACAATGGGAACATACACTTCCTACAGCCATAAGGCTTCCAGATGTACCAGAAATTATAGTTCCTTCCTGCAAGGAATGCAACTATATAGCCTGGAAGCATATTCATTCCACAGTCGGAGATCGTATAGACTACGTTCAGTCCATACTGTTGGCGAGGCATGGAAGCACCATCGTCCTACCTATAGCGCCCCAAGAACTAAGGAATATGCCTCTCATAAATGGATCATACATGGCTCTAGCTGTAATACCTATAATAGATGCTGCAACTCCAGAACTTACTCCGATGCAGTGGAAAAGAGTAGGTCTGAAACGCCCTGTTGTAAAGAGAGATATGAGCTTTGTAGGATTGAGAAATGCGAGGATTGTCGTTCATCGAGGCTGAAAATTTTGCATCAATTCTTTGCCGCTTTTTTCGATGCCTGGCGAAAATCTCGAGGGCGGTCTGGGGTGGTATGGCGGGGCAAAAGAACGCCCGCCACGGCTCACCCAATCGATCCTCCGACAACGGAACAATGACCATGGCAAAAGACAATGATCCTCCTACAGACCTCGAGATAGGCCAGGCTTTCAAGGCCTATTCGGCATACAACTTCAAACAGAAGTCCAATCGTGCTGAATTTGACCTAGTAAGATGGGTCAAGGTCGTTCGTGCTCTAAAATCAGGAAAGCTGATGGCTGCAGATATCCACTTAAAGCAACCATCCCAGCGAACTGACTGGGTCAGAGACAAGGGAACAAAATCATGACTAATATGGAAGAACTACTCAAAAAGAATTTCTCTGATACTCTAAAGTGTCCTGTGGAGTATGGCGTTCTTAGAAGTGTGGTCTCTAAGCATTTCAAGGCCATGATCCACGAGGTCATGGCACTTACAGGAGTTAAGTACGAGGAGTCTGGATTGGTAGAAGGAGGTCTCGAGCAATCCCTCGAGAGCAAGATCAACAATGAAACTGACACTATGGTTATGGTAGCGACTTTTGAGGCCGAGTACCAGCGTCTCAAGCAACAAGGAAACAAAGGCGATGTGTCCTGTCTGCAAGACCGTAAAGTTCGTTTCATATGAGCTAGATCTCTTTCGGGCCTGGCTCAATGAGCATCCCAAGGTGCTCAAGCCAGTTCACGCCACTCATGCCTGGGTTCACTTTGTCTACTTCACTGCTATCGTAGTGGGCTTCAAAGAAGTCTACATCGTGGCTGCCGGGCTTCTCGCATTTAGTATCCTCCTATTAGCTATGGCAGGGGAGGAATAGCTATGACGGTTCATAGGAGGTTCCAATGGCTCGTAACTATCGCGCTAGTCGCGTTGGCCTTTCTACATATAAAGGAGGTCGATCCAGCAGTCGTAGCGGTGGCTGGTCTAACGATAAACCTAATATGGGTATGGACCTAGGATTAGGTCTATATATAGGAGCGTTCTGGGCCTCGCTCCTATATTGTACGCTCTGTGTGGCCCTTCTCAACCCTCCACCTCACAAGCCTTACAAGGAGACTAACAATGAAGCGAGTGTTCCTCGAACTAACTGAACTCAACCTCGATACATCTTCCTATCATAGTCGGCATAAGGTCAAGAGGGAAAAGGTAGCCATCAACATGACTAGGGTCCAGGAGATGCGTCCCTACCCATTCGAGGACATACAGGGTGTTAAGATTATAGCTACCGAACTGAGGATGAACATTCCCAACTATACAATCATAGTGGGAGAATCTATCCCCAATATTATGCTCCGCCTTGAAACCCTGAACGGTGACGAACAAAGTAAATCCAAAGTCACCACATCTAATAATGGGTAGGAAAAATTCTGGTTGACAACGGCGCTTGATGTGTCCAATATGCCCGCGCGGTTGTGCCATGCGGGCACGCCTTGCAGAAAAGGAAGGAAGTACGAAAATGGCTGAGTTGCAGGTGAAAGCAGAACGGGTGAATGGTCCCTCAGGATCAGTCACTTGGAATACTCCCGACGACGTTAATGGCCTGGTTGAAACCTACGGGTCTGAGATTGTCTATAGTCATGCCCGTCGGTCTATTATCATCGCCCTGCAGTCCTACATCCGAGGAATGCTCGATGATGGTAAGTCGCAGGAGGAAATTCAGACTGCGGTTAATGAGTGGAAGCCGGGCCTCCGCAAGGTAGGCAAGACTCCACTGGAGCGTGCGCGCGATGAAATCTCGCGAATGTCTCCAGCTGACCGCAAGGCGCTGGCCAAGGAGATCAGGGAACGCGCCAACTAGCCTGCGGGACGCCCCCGCACCCCTGCAGGTTAGGGGGGACCGATCAGATCAGCTCTCTTGGTTGGTCTCCCTCTACAATACAATAACAAGGAGAAGGCGCTGATGCCCTTCCAAGAACTACGCCATCCTAAAGTTTACGTCCCCAACCAGTCATATCACGACTTCAGCGACGCCACTCGGTTCGGCGAGCTGGTCTTCCTGACTCAGGGACCCCAGGACATCCTGAAACTAAATACGGTCTATCGGCGCGTGGGCGAGCTGCTCAGGGACGCTATAGCCGGCGATTATCTATTGATTAGTGGTCCTATTACTGTCAATGCAATGGCCGCTAGTATCCTGGCCTATAGATTTGGACGGGTAAACTATTTAATCTTCGACGGAGCTTCGGGACGCTATGTCTCTAAGCCAATCCTCCTTAGCCAAGTGGAGACGAGGGATGACAGACCAGAACCAGCCGGAGCAGCCTCAAGGGACGGTCCCTGAAGCGGAGTTCCACGATTACAATCCTGGTGGCGCTACCATGAAGGGCGTCGCTCGCATGATCCAACCTACGATTATGCAGTGCAATCAGGGAGGCTTTATCACAGTGATCCCTGGCATAGGCGTTTATGCTGCCTCTAGCATGGAGGAGGCTGTCAACTTTATCGCTATACAAGCTGACAGCCATTTCAAAAGTACCAATGGAGGAAAGAGCGTTTTTAGGGAGTTCCCTCGTATCCTTGCCGGAGCTGGAGGGTCTATTACAGAAGGGTTCACCAAAGCCGCAAAGCGAGTAGACGCCGTAATAGTAGCGACGGTGGCTATCGGTATGCTGATAGGCTACTTGACAATCTTCGGAGGAAGTAACAATGACAAACAAGCCACAGCAGGAAGACAAGAAGAACGTCCTAATTATATCAGCCCCGCCGGGGCCTCCCAAGGACCTTCCCTGGGAAGTAGTTATCGAGCAGGTGACGAAGCACGTGGAAGCGGGAAGGTTGTGCTACCAGAAATTCACCTGCTCAGGGTGCGGCCAACGACTAACGATCGAGACTCCCAACCACTTCCACATGCAGGGTTCCTGCGACCGCTGTTCAACAATAACTGACATCAAGAAGCAGGGCTGTGGCTACTTGTTGGAAGCCCACAACGTAACTGGCAAGGAAGCCCTCGAACTAGCTAGTCGTAGGGGGCGTCCTTGACTGATTACCAGATCTTAAGGGGAAGGGATATCTAATGGTCGAGCAGGTAATCATGATGCTGATATACCTATGCCTTCTAGTAGGTGTGGTATATCTGGTAATCTACGTGCTAGGGCAGTTGGGCATCGCTATCCCTCCACCTCTCATGAACATCATCTGGGTGATTATTCTGCTGATTGCCCTGCTGATCCTATGGCAGACCTTTGGAGGCCGCCTTCGTGGATTGAGATGACAATGGCAAACAAACTGAAGCTCTACGACAACACTCGCCTCTCTGACTACAAGCGCTGTCCCAGGCTTTTCTACTATCGACACGTAAGGGACTGGACTCCTGATGGTAAGCGGATGCCTCTCATATTCGGAGGAGCGTGGCATTCTGCGATGGAGGTCATCTGGGCAGCGATGACGCCACCTGCCATCATGCCTTCAGTAGAAACACTGGCGAAGGCTGCTTATAGGGCCTTCGTTGCCGAGTGGATGAAGATGGGAGGTCCTGCCCCTGAGGAAATTGACTATGAAACGGAGAAGGAGTATTCCCCTCGGACGCCGGCGCAGGGCCTCGAGATGATAGTGGCTTATATCGAGTATCGCAAGAAGAACCGCGATGACTTTGAGTTGCTGGCTATTGAACGCCCCTTCGCAGTCCCGCTTGATGCCAACGATCCTACTAAATTTTACGTAGGCAAGATTGACAAGATCGTGAAGCGCCGGGGCAAGATCATCGGCATCGAGCATAAAACTACGACAGCCTATCGCAAGGAAGGCAAATTCCGAGGAACCTTCCTTGATAGCTTCAGTCCCAACGCGCAGGTAGATGGCTATCTGTATGCCTTACATATGATGTTCCCTGACCAAGTAGGAGGAGTGTGGGTAGACGCAGCCCTCGTTCATAAGAACGACGAGGGCTTTATGTTTATCCCTGTTGAGCGTCAGTTGCAGCACTTGGATAGCTGGCTGTGGGAGGTCAGGGATTGGATAGACCAGATCGAGTTCAATAAGGCCCAGGCCAGTCTATGTAGCCCAAACGATCCATATCTGCGGGCCTTTCCAAAGAACACTAATTCGTGCTGGGATTTCAACTCGGCCTGCGCCTATCTCGGCCTTTGCAAGGCTTGGTCCAATCCCAAGGACAAGCCTATTCCCGCTGGGTTCACAGCCAAGCGCTGGGACCCTCTCGAGCATATCGGACCTATCGAAGGAATATCAGATGGTAGAGAAATCGACAATTCCGAAGGGTGATCCCTTCCGCAGGGACTATGGAGAGTTAGATGGACAGCAGAAGATAGATATGACATCTTACAAGATGTTATATGAGAATGTTTGGAATGCCCTGTTGCGCTGTGAGGAGAAGTACGGCAAGAGCCGTGATCTGGCACTGGCCAAAACTCAACTACAGGACAGTGCTATGTGGGCTGTCAGGGCAATAACTAAGACAGGAGGTCAGGAATAATGCCTAATGCCAAAGATGCGGACCTTAAGCCCTTTCATCGTATTCTTGTTGCGGGGCGGACTGGCACTGGAAAGAGTGCTCAGATATGGACCCTGCCGGGCAAGCGCTTTGCCTACATCTTCGATCCCAACTCCCTATCGACCCTGAAAGGATGTGATGTTGACTACGAGGAATTCTACCCTGATTTCCTTGAGATGGATGCCACACTTAAGGGCTTCAACAAAGGCTCGAAGTCTGATGTTATGCCTGGCCGCACGAAGAAGTTAGAGCCTCATGTCTATATGAACTGGATTGAAGATCTTAATGCGAAGGTCGAAAAGGGATTCTTCAAGGATTATCAGTGGCTATGTCTGGATAGCCTTACCTTTCTTACCAAGGCCACTATGGATCGCCAACTCTACATCAATAACCGCTATGGGGACATCGAAGAGCTTGGGGACTACAGGGTGGTCGGTTCTAAGCTCACAGACCTTTTCAATTCCTTGTCGGGGCTCCAGATCAACCTCTATGCAACCTGCCACTTATCCACTTTCCAAGACGAGCATACGAAGAAGGTGGAGACGCAGATCATGTTACCGGGGAAAGCCAGGTCATATCTCCCTCTTCTATTCACCAACGTCTGGCTGGCTCAGACAGGTGAAGGCGAAAAAGGACAGGTAAAGTATGAAGTAAGAACCAGACCTGATCCTCGAGGGCTTCAGGATGTTCGTTCGAGCATCCAGGGGCTTCGAACCATCGAGGATGTAACTATCACTGGCTTTGGAGACCTAGCAAAAGGTGGAATAGGAGCACTCCTAGACCCTCGAACACGACCAAGCTCGGTCTCCAAGGTTTCTGCATTCGACAGAATGCAAGCACAATAAGGAGTAACAAGAATGCCTTTCGTACAAGCAGCCTTGGGCGATGCCAAGGAACCAGAAGCCGCACCTGAAGGCGAGTATGATCTTAGGATCGTTAAGTCTGAGGATGGAGAGTCCAAAAAGGGCAATCCAATGACTACGATCTACATCAAGATCGAGGACTCGGCGGTGCCCAATGCAGCCCTCGTTCGGCACTGGATCACCTATCCTGACAAGAACACGCCTCAAGATCAGGTCCAGATGCGCTTGCTGGAGATCAAGCGTTTCCTGATATGCTTCGGCATCCCTCACGAGGGCAGCGGCTTCAACACCGACGATCTACTGGGCGCGACAGGTCGATGCTTTGTGGGACAGGAAGAGGGCGATGATGGTAACGTCTACAATCGTCTGAAGTTGCCAAGGTTGAAGAGCTAATTGACGGGATTAAGAGGTTACGTGTAAATTACACGGGGCCTCTTAATCCCATGAAAGTAGGCAAAATGAGCCATCTGGATAGGCTTCGTAAAAGCATCGAGGATATGACCCTGGATGAGCTCCGGGAGCACGTAAGGCAGATACGCGCTGACCGCAGGATATCTAAGGTGGGTCCTAGAAAGGAGGCCAAGATAAGGATAAAACGAGGAGATACATCTAAGACTAAAGCCAAGAAGGCCTTGGACAAAATGACGCCTGAACAGATGGAAGCGTTACTACGGGAGCTGGAGGGAGACGATGCAGGTACAGGAGATCAGGCTTGACCAAATAAAGGTCAAAGACCGAGCACGCGAGGATAAGGGAGATATCGAAGGTCTAGCAATAGCCATCAAGCAGCATGGCCTTATTCAACCTATTACGCTAGATACTGATCTTAAGTTGGTGGCCGGTGAACGTCGGTATCTCGCTCATCGACTGCTTGGGCTAGACACTATTAAGGCTATAGTACGTCCAATAAATGGCGAAGCGAATAGCCTTGAAATTGAGTTGATTGAAAATGTAGCTCGGAAAGATCTTGAATGGCACGAAAGAGCTAAACTAGAATTGAAGATATGGAACCTGAAGATAGCTCAATATGGGGAATGGGAACCTACGACCAATCCCAAGGGATGGACAAAGGAGAAACATGCTCTTCTTGTAGGGAGAGATAAGAGCAATACTCATAGGGCCCTTGAAATTGCTAAGACAATGGAGGAGGCTCCTGAACTTGCCCTTGAGGAAATGGAAACGGAAGATGCTGCATGGAAGGACGTAAAGAAGCTGGAGGAAAAGGTTGCTCTAAAGCGGGCACGAGATCTAGTGCCTGACCATATCAAGCGGGCTGTCGACTATGCCAGCGATCATTATCTAATAGGTGATGCCATGCAAGAGATGACCCAGATGAAAGGTGATCTCTTTCACTTCGCTGAGGTTGATCCTCCTTATGGCGTTGATCTAGATAAGCGCAAATCGAGGAACACCGATGGAAGTCCAATGGACCAGTATTTCGAGTGGGATAACAAGGGTTTCCCAGTCGCTTTTAGGCAGTTATGCACTCTTGTCTACGATCGTCTTCGACCTAACGCCTTTGCGGTGTTCTGGTACGGCATGTCTTGGCACCACATGGTTCTTACAACCTTGCGTGACGTAGGCTTCGGCGTGCCTGATATACCGGCTGTCTGGGTCAAGGGCGAAATGGGAGGTCAGACAGCGGCTCCTGAGACGACCTTGGGCTCAGCTTATGAACCATTCTTCTTGGCCCGCAAGGGCCAGCCCAAACTACCTCGACAGGGACGAGGCAACGTCTTCAACTATCCAGCACTGGCCAAGAAGGATCATCCCACTGAGAAGCCCTTGGTCCTTATGGAGGAGATACTCAATCTGTGCCTCGATCCCGGCAGTCATATCCTAATCCCCTTCTTGGGCTCAGGGGTGACATTGCGGGCAGCCTATCGCCTCCAACACACAGGTATAGGCTGGGACCTCTCGGACGATCATAAGGAGAGTTTCCTCAAGCGCATAACGGAAGACAAGGAGAAAGAGTATGGCCGGAAAACCTGACTTTGAAGCCCTTCGCAAGGAACGCAACATCAAGGTTCGTGAAGAACTGGAAGAGGTTGCCAAGAAAATGAACATCAAGGGCGTTCTCCATCACAACTTCGATTGGAATGCCTGTTACTGCGCCTGTCCAGAGGGTCCCTGCGAACACAATTGGGAGGGCTGGCGGGAGATAGAGAACGGCGGCGAGCGCTTCTGCACCCGATGCAAGATGGGCGCTATGTCGCACACCTTAAGGACCGCAGAGTAATGGACTTTGTGACTCTATATATCGTCGTGAAGTTCGGCGTCCCAGTGATGATATGGCAGAAGACCATACTCATTCACTTTAGGGACATGCGGACCTGTCAGGAGACTTCGCTCCAGCTGAAGGATATGGCCAAGAAAGTTCCAAACGAGCTCTCCATAGAGCTCATCCGCTGCATCAGACAAGGAGGACAAAAGAAGTGAGGTTAGAAGCCAGAGCTTTTGAAGCTCTAAAAATCAAGTTTCCAAAACTTGAAAGAAAGAACTTTCGCAAAACTCTAGGAAATCTTTTAATGGAGCATCTGTTTGGATCTTATCTTCCAGATGGATACTATGTAGATCATGAGCATGGTAATATTCTAGTGTTTGAGATAGAGGATACTAGTCCTCTTAGCGTCGAGAAATTAGAGGCATATATGAATTTGCATGTCCGCCTTGACGAGCTTGACTTTGGTTATAGTTTTATGGTAGTATTAGCTGACAGATATGGCAACGTTCGAGGCACCTTGCCCTTGTATGAATATTATCTAGCCGAGATAAGCCGAGGTTTTAGGGATGATGGAAAAGCTAATATTGTAGAGGAATCGATGGAAGAAGTTAGAGAAGATCAATCGAATGGTATTCCATTATCTTCGCGAGGTAAGTATATATTAAAACCTAACTCTCCTCTGGACAAGTTGGGAGCTGGAGATATAGCTATCCTTCTAAAGGAAATCGAAGATGGCAACTCCTTCTGAAGAAGGCGATCCCAATGCGCCCCTTTTGGTCCTGGCGGAGGCTCCCGCAAGAGTCGAGATGCGGCTTGGTAGGCCGCTGGTTGGTCCTAGTGGGGACGTTTTTATGGACTGTCTCCACGCTGCTGGCCTTATACGGCGCAATTGCTATATTCTCAACATCTGGCCTAAGCCCATAGATAAGGACAAGGCCGGAAATTTCTCTATGGACGGAGAACAGGTATGGACAGTGAGCAAGGGTTTTACTGCATATGGCCTGGATGCCGCTGTTCCTACATTACGTCGGATCATGGCCTCGAAGTGCAATGCCATCTTGAGCATGGGGACTCAGGCTATGGAACTGCTGATGGACGATCACAAGAAGCCCATCATGAAGTGGCGAGGCAGCCCCTTATGGAGCGATCGAGTCAAGAAAAAGTACATTCCGACTATCCATCCAGCAGCAACAATCCACGGCGTCTATTTGTGGCGCTACATGATAATAGGGGACATGAAGAAGATCCAGGGCGAACTGGATAGTCCCGAACTGCTGTTGCCAAAGCGGACTCTGCATGTCAGGCCAACATACTACGATTTCTACCAGTATATCCATAAGTGCCGAGAGGTCGGTCGCGTAGCGACTGATCTTGAAGTCGTTAATGAGCAGATTAGCTGCTTTAGTCTCTCGTGCGACAAAGAAGAGGCCATGACTGTTCCCCTCGTGGGGGATATGCAGTGGCCAGGCACGGTGCCCTATTGGGAAGAAGATGATGAGATTAGGGTATGGCAGAACTATGCGGCCTTGATGAGTGATCCTGAGATCGAGAAGATCAACCAGAACCTGGTGGGCTTTGATGCACCATACCTGTTTAACAAGAATCATATCCACACGAAGGGCAAACTTGGCGATCCTATGATTGCCCAGCACGTCCTGTATCCTGATTTTAGGAAAGGTCTGGACTTTATCGCGAGCGTGCATACACGGGAGCCTTACTGGAAGGATGATGGCAAGATATGGAAGAACCCCAACATCGAGTGGGAGCAGTTTCAGCGATACTGTGGCCGAGACGCATGTGTAGCGCTAGAAGCGTGGGACGTATTATCGGAGGAAATGACAGCTGGAGGCTATTGGCCCACTTACAACAGAACCGTCAGATTGGCCGGCCCGCTTACGTATATGTCGGCTCGTGGTCTAGAAGTGGATCTGGAAGGCCTCGGGGCTACGAAGGCCCAAATCGAACAGGAATTGGCTGCTAAGGAGGCTGAACTCCGGGAAGCCGCTGAATGGGATTTCAACGTCTCGTCGCCTGCCCAGTGCGCCAAGTACTTCTATGAGACACTGGGCCTTAAGGCCTACACTAAGGCAAGAGGCGGTATCACCACTGATGACAAAGCCATGTCTCGGATCGTCCGCAAGGGCGGGCCTGGGGCCAAGGAGGCCAAGCTAACACAGGAAGTTCGATCTCTCCGAAAGCTCAAAGGGACATATCTCGAGGTCGAGCTTGATCCCGACATGATGCTTCGATGTAGCTGGAATCCTCGAGGAACATGGACAGGACGACTGTCATCGTCACAGACGATCTTCAATAAGGGAATGAACCTGCAGAACCTTCATCCTCAGTTCAAAGGCTTTATTGTGGCGAGAAGGAAAGATGCCCAAGCGCATACGAACGGAGCGAGATCGCCTACTGGCGAAGTTAAGGAGGCCAAAGTACAAGAACCAGGAGAAGAACTACGAGAAGACGTACAGACAGAGACGGAAACTGATGACTTATCTACGGGATGAGAGGAAAAGTAGACATGCCCACGACCAAATCTAAGACCAAAGAACCTGCTCAGCCTAAGGGCGAGAAGCTTAACCCGATGGTGCTCGATCTGAGCCACCATAATACAGTAACGTCCTTTCAGGACATATATTATAGCGGTATTAGAGGCATTATCCACAAGGCCACTGAAGGTTCTAGCTACGTCGATCCTACGTATGCATCCCGCCGAAGCCTAGCAAAGAGTGTAGGCCTGTTGTGGGGCGCCTATCATTTCTTCAGGCCAGGGGATATTACGGCCCAAGTCGAGCATTTCCTGAGACATGCTGATCCTGAGCCTGGTACATTGCTGGCTCTCGATCATGAGGACGAGCGATGCAGTGCAGCTGATGCTATCCAATTCATTAAGCTGCTCGAGGCCAAAACTGGTAGGCTGCCCGTGCTATACTCGGGCCATCTTATCAAGGATCAGTTGGGCAACCAAGTTGACCAGTATCTTGGCACATGCAGATTGTGGCACGCTCAGTACGGACCTCAGCCTCATACTCAGGCTAGCTGGGACAGTTACTGGCTGTGGCAGTTCACTGATGGCCAGCATGGACCTGATGCCCCAAAAATTAAGGGAGTGGATGACAGTAATCTCGATGTCAACTCCTTTAGAGGCACCTATGAGGAACTGGCAGATCAGTGGGTAGGTGGGCTAATTGGAGCAGTCAAGCCAGGGACTTACGAGTGGGTTCGCTGGGGCCAGGCTACTCTTAATCTACTGGGACATCGGCCTGGCCTGGTAGTTGACGGTCACCTTGGACCTAAGACTTTGGTAGCTCTTGAGATTTATCAACGGGTAGCCATCGGTGAGCCCTCGGGAACCTTCGACGCTGAGACAGTAGAAAAAATGCTGTTGGACGTGGAGAACGCCAATGGAAACCGATAAGCTGCTGGAGCAAAGGGGCCAAGTCTACGGCCCCTTTATCGATAATGCCACTGTAGCTCAGGGCCTCAAGTTCCTCATTCGGAGTACTCCCGGATATCATTGTCTGTCGGAGGACATGAAGGAGGGCCTGGACCAGGTAGCTAGTAAGATATCTCGCATCACCACGGGCAGTCAGGATCACGTTGACAACTGGGATGATATAGCGGGATATGCCAAACTGGTGGCCAATAGACTAAGGGGCTGTAATGATACTGGTAGAGTTCGATCTGGCCGGGGCAGAGTGGGTAGTGGTAGCTTATCTAGCGAACGACCCGAACATGATAGAAGTGGTGGAAAGCGGGAAGAGTCCGCACATAGTGACGGGGGCCCTCATCACAGACGTTCCCGAGCCTCTAGTAATAGCCGATCACAAGCTACTCGGAAACGCCACCGACCCCGGCCTGATCGCTCAACTGCGAAGGGAAAAGTTGCCCGAGCTGATTGAATTGCATGAGAAAGATGCAATCTTCCTTCCTCGATCGATGTCCATTCGTCAGTCGGGCAAGAAGTCTAACCACGGGCTCAACTATGGCATGAAATATAGGCGAGCTGCTCTTGAGTGGGAAATCATGGAGAGTGAGGCGGCCCCTATTGTAGCGGCTTACACTGAAGTTGCCTATCCTGGCATCCCAAAGTGGTGGGAAGCCACTCGACAAACGATGAAGGAAAACGACCGCACGCTTACCAACTGCTTCGGCCGCAAGGTTAGACTCCTTGGGGAATGGGGCTCGGACTTGTTCGACAAGGCCTACTCCTTCGTACCGCAATCTACCGTGGTGGACATAGTTCTGGAGGCCATGTGTGCCGCTTTTGAGGACACCTCCGAGCCCTTCCAGCGAATGAACCTTGGGGCGCAAGTCCATGACTCGCTTATGGCCCTCTATCCCACTGACAATTGGGGGGACCTCACTCACTTCTGCCACCAAATGGTAGAATATATGAGGCCCGAACTTAACTACGGTGGACATACCTTTCGCCTAAACGTGGATATCAAGGTTGGCATCTCATGGGGTGACATGCACTCCGTTAAAACTCCGGAAGAAATCCCGGAGGTCTACGCGGCACTGGTAGCGTCGGAGCGCCCCCGCCTGGCCTCCGACGCTGCTGAGAAGGCAGAATGGCAAACGCTCTATCATCCTGACCAGGAAGCTCATCTCCAAGCCCTGGCAGACTGATAGGTTTAGATTGAATGTCCATCAGATCGTTGGGCTGGGCTTGGGGCATTTGTCTCTGTTGTTGAGCCAGAAACTCGGACAGCTTGGGCAGCTCGGGAACTTGAGGCGCAGGAGCAGGTGAGGGCTGCTCTTCAGGAAATGGAACCTGGAGGCGATCTGGCTGGGATAGCTCGGCGGTTGTACCATAGTCAAAAGCAGAAGGCTGCCCAGCAAAAGCACTATGCTTACCCTCAGGAGCCAGGAAGACGTGGCTGCTGTCCGACAGGACCTCATTCTTGTATCTCCCTGTAGCCTCATCATAGCCCGTCCAGTTCTTGCCTCGAGGCCCCCAGTTCTTATACTTCGCTGGATCCTTGGCCTCAAGGGCAAGCATCTCCTTTGGATGAGCTAGAAAATGGGTAGCCCCGCCTACCCAGTCCTCTACTTGGCCGGTCGCACGCTGCTCCGCGATGTCGGTGAGGTCTCGAAAGGCGGGCAGTCTTGTAAGATGCTGCAACCGGGCATACTGATCAGGCTCAATAGTAGGCTGATATATCTTACCGCTGACATGGCGTCCTAGCTCCTGGCCCTCTTTGTCTGCACGGTTAATCATAGCGCCCAGGGCGTTCTTGGCAGCTACGATATCGGGTCTCCCATTCTTGTCAAGACCGGCCTCCAGCAAGGCCATTGCAGCGGCCTTCTGGTGATCGCTTAGTTGGCTCCATGACTTATCTTTGCCCCAGTAACCCTCGGGACGAGGTCCCTTAAAGTCAGGAAGATCATCGGAGCGGGAAGATATACCTTGGACACCTCCTTCATATCGAGGATACCTGTCTACGTTTTCCTTTTCTTCCCGCTGGGGCAGCACATCTTTTAGACGCGGCTGGCTCCACTTACCAACTCGGAAATCAGGATCACCGTGCTCCCTGTATATCTCGGCCTGAGTGCTGGAATCCCTACTTTTCTTATATGCCTCTATATCATCGGCCTGCTTTTTATAGAACTCCTGCAGCGCCTCTCGTTTGCGCTGTTGAATAGTGCCAGCTTGAACTCGACGCATTACCATTGGATTACTCGTTGAATAGGCTAGGATGTAGGAGTGTCATCTGCGTTAGTGCGGCTGCCCTGGCAGCTGGTTCTATAGCCTCATCCATAGCCGTGGTCGCCAACTTGACGAGACCGGGCTTCATCATGGCACCGATGCCCCAGCGCATCATCACGAGGCCTGCAATAGCGGGCACCATGCCAATGTTCTGGGCAGTCCTACCACCTGCTCCCATTGTTAACGCCCCTCGTACAGCCTCCGCAACGCCGCCTGCCCCCCGCAGCACGGCAGCGCGGGCCATGAATGTCGAAGCGTCGGCTATAGGCGCGGCAGTCACGGCCTGTCCTACTCGCGCCAGCTTTTCAATATCTCCAATATCAACACCACTGCCCCGAAGCATCTCCTTCATAGTGAAGTATTTCTGAGAATTAGGATTGTTGAGGCCTAGAGCTTCGGTGAAGCGCTTGGCATCAAAGGACAGTTTCTGGCCAACAAAAAGAGTGCCTGGCTCAATCCCCGTAGCTTTGACCCAGGCATCATCCAAGCGGGCCCTGGCGACGTTTCTAACGACGTCGTCCCCTGCTGCATTCCGTAACTCCCTGACAGCGCTAGCGGAGTGGGTTTTTGCAGCAGTTTCCATTAGATCATCGGCAGTTATAGTTCCGCTTTTGATCTTGCCGATGGCGTAGATATTCCGATCAACCTGCCCAACCATCTTCTTGAAGATACTAGTCTCAAACTCTTTAATGCCTTCCTGGAAGTTTGATCGGGCTTTCACTAGCAACTTGGCTGCTACATTGTCCGAGCCCTTGAGAGTTTCTTCAAGGGCCTTCTGAACTTGCTCCAGCTTGCTATAATGAACACCGTGCGATTTGTCGGCCTTTCTCATAAGGCGTTCCAAATCTATCAATATATTATTAGCGTCCATGGTGGACATCTTGTCATCTAGGTTCTTAACAACTCCATTTAGAAACACTTTCATATCTGCAGGAGGAACGCCTAACAGCTTTCCAGTCTTGGTGCTCATCTCATGCAGCGCCTGACCAGTGGCCTTCAACACCTTGTCCGTCGAGAGCACTGCTCCTTGCTCTTCCCCAACTTTTAAGGCGTGATTATAGCGTCCCATGGCCTTAGTAGACCACTCACCAAATCGATTCCTGGCAGCTAGTAGGGCTGTTTCTGCAACCTCAGTAGTAGCGTTTGGGTTCGAGAGCTGGCCAAACATATCATTGTAGGCCTCAACAATAGCCTTACCCTGGCGCTCAGAGGCCTTGCGGGCTGATGTACCGATTAGGGGCATCCTGCCGAAGACATTGACTGCACCCTTGCCAACGCCTCCATTAGCGACATTAGCTACGCCAATATTTACTCCTAGAGATGATGCCTCTTCGACCAATTGCCGAGAGTTGGGAGGCAGACTGAGCATCCTAGCTAGCCATCCCTTCATAACGGGTGTAGCGTAGGGTAGGGCCGACACTGATCCTGATACAGCAGCATCCCACTGGGCATCGAGTGTAGGTTGGATAAGGCGTTGGACAGTGTTAGCATCTCCGCCTGTAGTCCGTGTATGACCTATGATGTCCTCGTAAGCGTTGGCTAGATATCCTCCGACTGTGGCCCCTGCATAGGTTCCTAGCATGATGCCGCCAGGACCTAGGCTGGTCATAGTCATTCCTCCGGCAGCTCCCATGCTGCCTTTGAGGATTGCACGGACGTTCTCAGGTTTCTGTGTCTTCTCGACAAACTCTTGCCAGGTCTTGGGGAAATCCTCTACGAACTCCTTGCCTACTTGCTGAGCCGCTCCAATGGTGGCGGAGCCACTCTCTCCCCATCCTTGCACTGCGCGCGCCAGCGCAGCACGGCCAGGGCTCATGTTCTCAACTGGCATGTTGCCAGCTGCCCCTCGAATACCTAGGGGATCAAGCGGCTCAGAGGAAGTAGCTGGTTGCATCTCGCGGCCGGCCTGGAGAGGTACCTGTCCTGCACTTGGGCCAGGGGCTCCGGGAACAGAACCTGCCACGCTAGGATCAGTCTCTAACTGCTTAACGAGGGCTTCAAGAGAGCGACGTTCCTCGTCCGTCAGGGTATGTTGACTCTCCTCAAGACCGCCTTCAAGGACTTCTTGGGGCTGCGGCTGAGAGATCAGGGTCTCGTCTATTGGTATTCCGCCCATCCTCGTCTTCCTCTTGATATCTGTTCGGTACGCCTGGTCCTGTCCTGACATACAGTATATGCTCAGGATTAGAAGCCGACCGAACTCTATTTTTCTGCCATACGATGTAGGACCATCCCTCTCCCTCTACTGAGTTGAGATAGCGAATAGAGTCATAGCCGAATTTCTCTATCTCCGCTCGAATGATATCAAACTGCTTTCGTCCTATATCTCCCTCTGAGACCTCTGAGACCTTATTTAATCTAGCAGATAGATTATTTTCCATTTTCTCGGTATAGCCTGGTAATACTTCAGCAAGTTCTCTAGGGAAATCCCAGGGCCGCCAACCACCCATATCTGGTAATGTAAGAGGATTCTTCACAGCTATGTGAACAGGAATGATCCTTCTTGGTAGTGAGTCACTCCAAAGATTGTCGCCTACAATTATTGATCCTGCTTGTTCCTTTGTTCCAAAGTGATGACCTATATCATTAGAATGCGCTAGATCGAATTGTCCTTTCTCGAATATCTTATCGACTTTGGTTCCATGATAAGCGAGGAGTCCTCCTTCAGGATGCTTGTCCGTATTTCCTAATGTATCTATATCCTTGGCATTTGGCCAAAGACGCATCTGCGTTTCACTTGGCAATTTCTCCGACTTAATATAGCCAGGATATGAGATCCCTGGAGGGAGCGGCTTATCGTGGCTTTCAAAGAAATTTATATTCATCTTTATGTCGCCCACCTCGATCTTGGATATACCAGCACCGACTGCCATGTCTATAACGTCAGCAATCTCCTCTCCCTGCTTACCCATCTTGGTAAGTAGTTCCTTAAGAGTCATACTATGAGGATTTTTCTTCCCTGTATCAACTGTAACGTGCATTACCTTATCCAGGGAGGGCCATCTATCGTCCATCTCAGTATAGGTCCAAATCTTCTTTTTCTCGACTGGAGCTACAGGGGCAGGACCTTGGCCCTTTGTGACATATCCCTTATAATCCGCTTGGTAAGCAGCATAACCTCCCTGGGCTAGCGGATCAGCTTTACCTCCCTTTCCAGCTGCAGCTATGGCTTCTTCCATAGTTCCATAAACTTCAACAGCGCTATCATCCTTCCAGAGGGCTTTTGGCTGGTAGCTGCTAGCTGGAGCGTCTGCAGATTTACCATAGACATTTTTACCAAACTCTCCAGAACCAAAGACGGCCTTAGGGCTGGGACCTCCTGAAGCGCCTGTAGTCTTATTCACAAGCTCTTCTTGAGTTATAAGACCATCTTTGAGGTGCTGAACATTGGTCAGATGATCTATAAGCTTGGCAGTATCATCAAATACCATCGACTGCCAAGCAGATGATCCATCTATCGCTCCTTTTCCAACCAAGCTAAATTCGCCATTCTCATAAACGGCTATATCAAGGCCAAGTGCCTTTACACCGTCATAAGTTTCTTTATCTATTCCAATTGAAGCTAATTGACCAAATTTATCATCCTCTAAGATTTTCTTTTCAGTCTTAAGCATCTTGCCAAAGGTCTCGACCTCTCTCTTGGCTTCGTGGGAGAATTTTTTCTCAGCATTGGCTAGCTCAGTACTCTTCTTTATCTCCTCATAGAACTTGGTAGCCTCATCTTTATTAGTAAATTCTTTAGCTATGTATTTAGCGTATTTCTCGTTGGGCTGAGGTTCCCAACCCCAGACATGCCACTCCTTACCATGTCCATACATGCCAATGCCATATTCTGAGTCCATTACCTTCTTCACAGCTTCGCTAGGAGGCAAATAGGGCTCGCTATGTACCTTGTGCCAGGATTTCATCTCCTGGCCCTTCTCCTCCCTTAGTTTAATTAGATGTTCTAGCAAATCATCTTCATTGTCAAAATCTAGCTTTTCAGCCTTTTGAGGATTGCCAGTCTTAGCTCCCTTTCCAATTACGGTCCAAGTTTGGTCCTCATTATGCTTGATTGCCATACCCATGTCAGATATCTCTTTAAGGAAACCATGATCTAGTGTATGAATACTGCTTTCAGGCCAGTTTGATAAGTCATAAGGGTTGTAAGCAGATTTTATATCTCCGTGACCAACTTCCTGAACAGCCTTTACAACTCCTTTCTTTGCTGCCTGCTGAGCAGTCTCCATGACCATGCCACCACCAACTAGATTGGCGGCCAGCTTGGTCGAACGCTCGACAACTTCCCGATCGCTAGCGCGATGACCCTTCGAGAATAGATCAACCATCTCATTGAACAAGTTCCATGGATCATGCAGTATCTCAGGGACCATCGGCTCGAGTTCTGTTGAGCCCTTAGGAATGCCCCAAGGAGCTACAATTGCCCGCTTCTCAGGAGTTGGTCTGATCTCAGCCTGTTTTCTGCGAGGACCTGAAGGATCATCTGCTAATTCTTGAGCGGCTTTGGCTGCCAAGCGAATAGCTTCTTCGCGGACGCGATTAAGCTCATCCTCCGCAGTGGTACCTGGAGGCTCAATATCGTCAAGGGCAAAATCATCTGCCACTACTTACCTGGCTTTCGTTGATACCGCTCGGCGTCCACTGGTTTAGGCGGCGCCCTACGAGGAGCTGGGGTCATCCTAAATGCTCCAGCATCCTGATCGCCTCCACCTCCACCAGCTCCAATTCCAGCTCCAATCGATCGACCAGATGATCCAGCCTCTCCGATCATCTTACCTAGTTCCTTGAAGGCTGCTCCTATCTTGTCGCGCCGGTGCTGTTCCTCCATGCGCCTCTCACGCTTCTCGGCGAGGTTGAAGCGGCGATTCTGCTCGAACTCAGTACGGGCCATACGAGCCTCAGCTCGCTCGCCCTCTTCTTCAGCTCTTACATCCCGGCGCTTCTTTAATACGTGTTCCTCTTGTTGGCGCTTTTCCTCAGATTTCTTGCGCTCTGATTCCCGGCGCTCCTCCTCTGATGTATATAGCTGCTCACTTTCTACAGTGGGCTCTGCTCGCTTGATAGGTTTACCAGCAGCTCCCGACAGACGCCGCTTAGATTCTTCTAAGATAGTCTTCTTCAGTTCAGGGGAAGCAATATCACTCTGGCCCATAAAGACGAGGTCTTGTGTATTGACAAATCCTAGATTAGGGTCCATAGGCCGTCCAACCCTAGCAGCTATTTCGTTGCTAGATTTGCTAAGTGCTCTGCCAACCGCCTCCTTGAGAGTTGCCTCAAATTGAGCAACCGATTGGGATTGCCCCAGTGTATTGAGTTCCTGAGCGATCATTCTATTAGTCAGGCGGTTATCTGGGATTCCCTTAGCATTGGCCATTGAATAGGCCATATCTAGAACAGCTCCCTGCAGCCTTGCGCTGTCAACAGCAGTCTGCTCAATTCCAGAACTCTTGTATACATCTGATACACGTTGAGCCGAACGTGCAATCAGGGCTCTAAATCCCTTATCATTCTGATCAAAGGTGGATGTATCACCCCCTGCCGAGCGGATTACACCCTTCATTTGATCAATGGCTTGATCCACAGTCCTTGCAGTTGCTCCAACAAGACCAAGAACTTCAGGCTTTCCCTTAAATAACTGATGTAACCTAGTTGCATCTTTTACTACTGTGACTGTGGCTGACGCATTGGCATCCATAGCCTTCATTAGATCGTTCTGTTCCTTGGGTGTTTGAGGAACAGTAATACCCTCTTTCGCTAGATCACTTACCCTTACAGGGTCGCCGAATTGATAACCAAGGGCTCGAACTAAGCCTGGCTCAACAGGTTGATGAAACGGAATAGTCTCACCTTGGCCCTTATACCGCCGCGTTGACGGTGAGGGAGGCCCTCCTGCAGCCGCCGCAGGGTCAGCCGCAGGAGGGGTAGTCCCTGGCGCGGGAGGAAGTGCGCCAGGGGGGCCTGAGATAGGAGCCGTCGGTTGTGCCGGGATTACACCTGGAGTACCACCACCTCCAGCTTGGGCAACTCGTACATTAGCCATCTTCATCAACTCGATGCCCGATACATCGCCTTGAAGGACGGCCTGGGTCATCTGCTTAATCTGGCCCGGAGTGGCATTCTTAATCCTGTCGGCATAGCCCCTATTCAACCGTTCAAGGGCCTCAGGCTCGAGGCCTAGAAGCATCTTGCCAAAGTTCTGTGAGGTCTCACCCTTAGGATCGACGCCCATCCTCGTGGACAACTCACGGAACAGAAATTGACGAGCCGCCTTAGGCACCGTAGGATCAAGCATCTTGGTCATGTACTGTGCTACGTTTAGGTCCTCTTCACGCGTAGCAGCGACACTTTGAGCTTGCTGAATTTCCTGTTGGCTCTGTTGATAAGCTGCCGCTACCTGCTGCTGCCTGGAGATAGGCTGCTGTGGCTGCGGTAGTATGGCCTCAGGCTCGCGCTGAGGCTGCATCCATTCATCGGGCTCTGGGAGATATCCACCCATTAGAGCGCTCCATAATCTACGACATCCCAATCGCCTCTGCGTAAGACCGCTTCAGGCAACATGGGTTCAACCTCAGTTGACAGCACTCCAAGCATTCGCTCACCTGAGGTCTTGAGAGTATATTCATAGATCGTAAATCCCTGCCTTGTTAGGCCTACTGGGATCATATCATCCTTCAGTTCAGGGTCAGAGAACATGATAGCTGCTGATCCAATCTGACCAGCAGTACTGATACCAGCTCCTAATAGCTTATATAAGCGATCTGAGTTAGCTCCCTTGATTTGAGCCTGCAGCTGACGGTTCTGCATATAGGGAACTTGAGCCTGCCCATATCCCCTTGCAACCTGGCCAAAGGCCCCCGCAAAGCTCATGGGATCGCCTATCGCAGTATTTCGGAGGGCATCAGCCTGTGCCCCCTGTGTGAATTGCCGCTGCTGTTCCCTGGTTAGGCCCAACTGCTCCGATAGGGTTAACTGTCCCGTCCTAGCTCCCTCGCGGAGAATTTCGCTGCTCTCGCGGAACTGCTGGAGTGTTTCGATAGCTGGCGAGGAGGTTTCATATCCTGCCCCAAACTGGGCTTGTAGTTTTTCCCGTAAGGCTTCTTCGCTCGACCCCAGGCTTCTCTCGAGGGCCGGATCAACAGGGAGTTCGCCCTTAAGAGCCTTGAGCGACCGATCAAGAAAACCACTCTCCAACTCCTTTCGTTTGGCCTCATCAGGATCAAACTTCCGCTTGATACTCTTGATGTTGCCTGCATCATCCAGCTCAACATCGAAGCCCTCCTGCTCAGCAAGGAAGGGCAGCAGGATCTTATTTTGGGCCTGCTGCTGCTCAACGATCTTCTTCTGCATTCCTAGCAGATCGGCTTGAGCCTTCTGCAGCTCCTGCTCAGCCGCTGAGGGCTGGGGTACATTAGTGCTGCTACCCATCATAGTCTCCTAATATAGAACTTCTTGCCCTCTTCCTCCGCATATGGAGGCAGATATCCGTACCGCTCGATCAGCTTCTCCAAGAAGCTACCTTGATCGACCCCGAAGATAAAGGTCTTGATGCCTAGACCTTTCATCGCCACTTCGTACATTTCTACCATCCGAATGGCGGTCACGATACGTCGGCGGTCCGACTTAATCACGAGCGGACCAGCTAAGATCATATTATTAGTAATATTCGTCCCAATAACTCCAACAACCCCCTCATCCAATGCTAATAGGGTCGGAAAGCTAAGCCTCTGCTTGGCGAAGCCTTCCGAACGCATCAAGGCATGAGCCCGACTATAGTCCCCAGGATTCCTGGCGATCTTATATCCTACACTCATTTTGTCGTTGCTCTGTCCATACGATCCTTCATGACTGCGACATCTCGCTGCAGGGTATATAAGTGATTTAGGATGCTGTTACTCTGGTTCTCTTGATGCCGTTGGGCCTGCTCAACCACTGAAGACCGATGTTCGTAGGTAGACATCCTTACCATCGTAGCGGTATACACTGATACTCCGCTGATAACTAGCCCCAACAAGATCAGAAGATGCCCAAGATTGACTGTCCAATCAAACTTGGGTCTCATGGGAGTTTCTGGCATACCTTGTCTTTCCAGCCCTTGCACCGACATAGGTATAGTACCTCGTTGCCTTGCACTCGCTTCTGCACGTCGGGTGGAAGCAGTTTGACCGACTGAGCATCCGTCTTCGTTATGATCTGCCTCTCGTAGACTTCGCAGAAACTGTCTGCTATGATCGAGGGAGAGGGCTCCGTTACTGTTCCGAAGCAGAAGATGAAGCATACGATACCTTCCTTCATTGGGTCATCCTATCCCAGAGGTCATCCGTTTCTTCGGGTGACATCTGACGAATGCGATCCCTCAGAAGCCGGCCGTATTCAGTCATCTCGAGCAGTGCAGCGGCAGCCTTCGCTATCTGGCGGTCCTCAGCGGCCTGAATAAGTTGCCTCTCATTCAGATACGTCATCACCGATGACAGTATCTTTAGGCCGCTGAGGATTACAGACGCCCAGGTCATGCTTTGTCCCTAGGCGCTTCGATAGTTCTAGACTCCGTTACAGTGGTGGTCTCGATCTTCTTCTCCGGTGACATAAAGGAGAAGATAGCACCGACGATGGTGACGACTACTCCGGCGATCGTCTCGACCGCACCAGGCTCTAGCTTGCCCCTGGCCACCAATACTCCACCGAAGAAGGTGACGACGTGGCGAACTAGCCCCAACACCTGGTCCTTGTTGATGAACTGTAGCATTTCCTTCTCTCCTTCTGCTTCCCAATTCCACCATACACCCTCGGGCGGCCGATGTCATCCCCGGCCTACCACATGTAAACTATGCACCGACCTGCCCCTCCAGCGCCGGAATTGGAGTTCTCAGACCCGCCCCCGCCGCCACCAGGAGCCGATCCAGCCACGCCGTTTGCGCCTCCCGTGGCCCCTGCCCCACCATTGCCACCGAACTGTGAGGTGCCCCCAGCAGCTGCTGCAGTAGTCGCTGCTCCACCGCCTCCACCAGCTCCTCCATATACTGATAAACCTCCAGTTCCTTGAGTAGCTACAGATCCCGCTGCGCCTCCCCCGCCACCTCCTCCCCAGAAGGCATCTCCTCCTTTTCTAGCTTGTACAGCAGTTTCGCCTCCACCGCCTCCACCACCTCCTGTAGGGTTGTCCTCTCCAGGAGCGTCTGCTGTTCCCCCTGTTCCAAATCTATTAGTAGCAGCAACGGGCACCCAATACCTAGGAAACCCTCCATTAGCTCCAACATCAGTTGTAGCCGTGGCTCCTGCTCCGCTTACTCCCCCTCCACCTCCGCCTCCTCCATTTCCACCTGCCTGATCTCCACCCCCACCTCCTTCAAATCCAGTTATATGGGCTCCGAAGGTTGTATTGCCGCCAGGCGCTCCATCCGTATTGTCAACTGTCCGAGAGGCTCCTCCCGTCCCGACAGTCACAGTCTCGGTAGCCCCTAAGGCTGAGAACGGAAGCCACCGGCGGTTATAGGCACCTCCGCCTCCTCCACCTCCTCCTTCACCATTCTGAGCACGGGCGCCCGATCCTCCTCCGCCCCAGCACTCCACAATAATGTACTTCCCAACTCCGGGCTTCGTCCAAGTACCACTGGCATCAAACTGCTTCCTCATGCCGTTGAGCATTAGACTCTCAAAGGCTGTGCCGTTGCCATGTACAAAGACGGCTCCTCCTGGATATAGCACCCAACTCGTCAAGCCGTCTATCAGCTCGGCTCCATTGGGATCAAGTGTAATATCAGTGTCACTCGAATTAAGGAGCATCACAGTGAAGTTATTGGCCAGCGTAGCTGCAGCAGTGAAGGCCAGTGTAAAGGGACCTCCACTGGTTATCTCAATGATACCTCCCTTATCGCCAATACCTACAGTATCAGCACCAATGATAACTCGGCGAGGGACGGTTGCGCCGCCAAAGTTAACGACATCGAACTTCCTTAACAGACCCGCTGCAGTCCAACCGAGAGCAAGATCACCTGATACTGGAGTTGCAGTGGTGACATCGCTATGTATCTGATCTTGCGGATCGCCAGCAGCGGCGTTGTTCCGCATCTTGATGGCCTGAGCCACCATATTGGCCAGCTTGGAGTTTGTAATACTATCATCGCTGATCTGCGACGTTCCAATGGGAGATTCTAGCTTAGCCGTATTAAGACTGTTGGCATTAGTAACATGATTAACATGGTCAGCATTGTAGATCGATGCTGTCAGCACAGTTCCTGCAGCTCTAGTAGTATGCGGAATGATTATAGCCACTTATCCTCTCCATTTTGTAGAGAGGATCATATGCTGTTCCTGCCCTCGATAGTTTACATTTCCTCCAGTTTGAGGACTAATTTCCAAGCAGTTTATATCAGTTCTACCTAGCGTGGGAACTAGTATATGTCTAGCAGCTACAGTTACATGATCGATGTCATCATTTCGACATCTTAGAACACCCCTAGTTCCAGATATAGCGGCAACAGAGTTTATGCCTATTCCAACATTTCCCTCAGCAATGGAGGCAGCATTGGCGCTAGAGTCAATACGCTGTCTAAATTCAATGTCGTGTATCTCCTCAGCCAGGCCTGAGAAGATTATCATGGTATTAGCGGAGTCCCCTCCAGATTGCCTTATCGCATTCGTGGTGTAGTTCCAGGTATCATCTGGATCAGTTACCTTGAGGTACAGATTCTGCCTCTGATAAGCATTCCAGACGCCCCATTTGCGAGTCTGGCCTATCGATCTATGGCATGTGACCGTGCCAACTGCATCGATTAGAATAGTGCCTAGATAGATACCCGCTTGGGCTGCCAATGTCCTCGTGGCAGCTCCATTCCTCACGGTCATCGAGTTAGCATTGACCCACCAACCCTGCAACCTTGTTAGCTCGGTTGTGGAGCCTCCAGCTCCCCGCGCGCTCGTGCCTGCCCCTGAGTTGCTCCATGCTGTTCCAGTGCTGAGCTTTAGTGTACCTGCGTCATCATCCAGAAACACATCATAGAGCGTATTTGCTGCATGGTTAGGGTTATTGAGGTCCAAAGTGAGGGCACTAAATTCCCTCATATGAACAATGCCACCCTTGACAACCGCAGTCACGTTGCCCTTGAAAGGCTCATACAGGACCGACGTGGCTCCCGAGGCATCTGCCACGATTATAGGAATTCCAGCAGTGGGCGTCAGATAGCCCATTGGTTCCCACCGAAAGCGAGTCTCCGGCAGTCGAAGAAGCTCAGTGGCTCCCTTAAATAGAGCCATCGAGTCGATGCCATTGGCAGCATCTCCCTTGATCTTCAGCAGGAAATCAGTGCCTGCTCCTGATCCTGACTCGAAGGCTTGAATCGTTCGCTCAGTCACATCATTATCAGTAATGCGAAGGGTAAGAGGAATACCTAAGGCGGCCGCTATCGCAATAAGGCCAGGATTAACGCCATTTAGGGTGTTTGCCAGGTTGGCTGTATGTACTGCATACCACTGGCTCTGGCCAGTGATTCGCTTAATAGAGAAACGAAGGCGTTCAATCTCACCTGCGAGATTGGGAGCTAAGATTTCACTGCCAACACCTCCTGGATCGACTATAGACTGAAACTGGCCCACACTATCCGAGTAGGCTCCCGACATCACTGGATTTTGATTAGTGATGTGATTGATATGGTCGCCGTTATAGATCGACGCCGTAAGAACGGTGCCGGTCCCCCTAGTCGTATGGCTATACAGACCTACTGACATTTAAGGCCCATCCGTCACCGCATACACTATCATCCACAGAATGAAGGCGAAATACACAATCCCTAAGATAATAGGGATCATGAGATACCCCCTCCGTCTGTTCTGATAGCTGCTATCCCTATTGGATACCTTTCCATACAAGGAACCGAGTGGGCTCCCATGTCTTGGTGCATGTCTGCGCAGTGTAGCTCGTCTAGCTGCTCCATCGTAAGATTCTCGTGAAGGCATGTTCTACATCCATTGGTTACGTGGAATGAGCCATCCCTAAATTCCATCTTCAACTCTGCATAAGTGTTATGCCGACGGAACCTGAGAATGCGCTCCTCTACCCAGCCCTGTGGTGTCAGCCTACGCCCCTTCACTTGCTCAGCCATGCTTCCGATCACTGAGCCACACATCTTGCAGCACAGTTCCTCGATGTCTCCATTAGGCCCATAAATCACGTAGTTGGGCCGCTGTAAATGATAGTAAGTATCTGTCGTCATGACCTGATCCTCTCGTCCATCACGTTGAAGCTCAGGTGAAATTCCGAGATGCTAACATCCTGATCCAACCCTACATTCTCAGCTGCCAGCTTTAATCGCCTACCCGATCCCACCATTCTCTTACGATCTGACGAGATAACGTCTGATCCCAGCGCGTCCGTATCCAGAATAAACGATCCTAGAACGGCCCCTGTGCCTCCCATATTGAACTGCAGCGTATCTGTTAGATTATCATCCCAATACACCTCTACTGTCAGGTCCCAGTCACCTCGGGGCTCCGATGCCACTTCGAGGAACTGTCCTGCCTTCATCCGGGTTGCTAGAGCTCCTTCGAGGAATGAAAGATCGGTGTTGGCTGTCTCAAACCGGATAGGATAGGCCTCTCCATTCTTGTTTCTTGATAGATCATCGAGACGCCAGATAAAACCGTTATTATCCCCGATGGTAGGTCTAGGAATGAGATTGGCATCTGCCCGCATCCACAGAGATACACATACATCTCTTCGAGACATGAAGAAACGAGGAAGGCCAGGTTGTCCTTGCTCATCCACTTGCTCCAGGCCGATAATCAACCTCAGGTCATTGTCCAGCGATCCTATTCGAGGAAGGCAGAACCATGCCTGCTTCTTGGCAGCGTACCATGCTCCCTGTACTCTCCGAATGGCACTCCGATTGATGTCATTCCTAATGAAGGGCTCGAGGGTCGCGACCTTGCTGATATCGCTAGTGTTGAAGTCTCCAAACTCCTGCGTCGCTCGCAGCGAATGAATATTTCCTACATGATCCATGTAGAATATATCATTCTCAATCTGAACAATCGAGTGCTGACTAAGAGTACCTACAGCCCTCGTCATCCTTGCAACCGACCATTCTCCCGGTGTCAAGCTGCTAGTATTGATAATATAGATGCCAAAGGGATACTTAAAGAGAATCAATGCACCCCTAAATGATATCCCACCTACCAAGCGCTCGCTCTCACCAGGATAGATCGCCAGGGTGCCTGATCCGGCCCCTGTGAAGTCCCCATGATTGGTCAGAGTGCTATAGTAGATACGATGCGGGTCGCTGCCGTTGCCCCCCGCGAACATCCTCGCTCCATGCAGAACGCCGAATGTCGGAAAGGCGCCTGCTGCCCAATCTGCTGCTGGGGCACCTATCGCAGCCATAGTACTGGCAGCCCCAATTGCAACCTGGACCTGGTTAGGCGAACTAAACATAAAGAGCTTACGGTTTCCTCCTACAGCCTCCCCTCCAGCAGGCACAAAGCACGGAGGAGGTTCCCTGACATTCGTCAGGCCTGTAGTCATAATCGTAGCGAACGTCCCAGCCCCTGAAGGGTCTTGCTGTACATTGCCATTGCTCAGAAAGACAACATCATGCCTAGCACCGGATACAGGGTCCCAGTTAATTCCACTGACTACCACTGATCCTGGAGGTATTAGATTGGTATAGGCAGCTGTTGGTGGCGTAAAGTTTGAGGTCCATCGAGCAACACCTATTGAAAGACGAACCTCGTCAACCCAGCCGTTCCACGTATTAACAGCGGCATTATCTAGATCACCAGCCCGTCCTATAGTCCAAACGGATGTAGCATCGTTGACTGATCCCCCAACACTTACGTTACCCCCTTCCTGCACTCCATTCAAAAACAACTTCAATACGCCAGATGCTATAACGATCGCTAGATGATAGAATTGCCCTGTAACCAGTGCTGTTGTTCCAATTACTTGAATTGTGGCAGCTCCAACACAGATAAAAGCTCTCATTCTATCGTTAGCCTGCTTCTCAACATACAGAGATATTGATGTAGCATCTCCCGCTGCATTCGACTGTCCCGCAAGCTGTCTCCGAATGCCAGTATCAGCTATTCTGATCCAGCAATCAAAGGTAAAATCTCCGGAACCTATCGTAAAATCAGCATGATCGGGTGTATCTACCCGATCATCTCCACCAGCGAGGAGCATTGATGCCCCTCCGAACTTGCTCTGAGCAGTATCAACTTGGGCATTAAGACGGGCTGTAAACGTCCTAGCCTGATCGCCTGCATCAGGAAAGTTGGTTGATGCATCTGCACCATTACAGTGGAGGAGAAATTCGGTCTGAGGATCTGGAACGCCACCAAGGGTCTCAGTATTGAGTCTTACAGCGCCGCCTTCCTTGCGGATGATGCCACCATCTAGCTCAGCACCATCGACAAAAAGAAGGTGTCCAGGACCAGCTTGGCTTGGGTTTCTTGTCCCCGAAAAGCCCTGAGCCCCGATAGGCAGCTTAACCGTGACACCTTTGTAGGCCATGTCATCCTATGATTAGCCCCGACTCAGTACGGAGCGGTCCCTTCGTTGATCCCTTCTTGCCCCTAGGGGCGATATGGCCTACTAGATGGTCGATCTTCACGTTCCGGCGCTTATTCTCCTTGAGCATCGCCGACAGCCCTGTACGGGCTCCCAGGGCCGCTGCATTAGCCCTATCATCATTCTTGTCCAGCAGAACATATACGAGGGCCATATCCGCTAGAACATGCATCCACTGTGTTGGAACCAGCGGAACTGAGCCAACACTGTCAGTCAGATCGGATACAAACGGCCTATATCGATACTCCACTCGCATCGACTTGCCATCCAGGTGTCCACCGTGCGAGAACCTAACGATCCTCTCATCCTCGAGGGCAAACACCTCTGGAATGCCCGGCGCTAGTCGGATAAGGGGGAATAGTTCATCCATCCGTTCAGGAGCCACACCATAGATGCGCTCAGGCCTCTGGAAGGCCACTATTGGGCTCATTAAGACTTGCACGGCTGCAGCCAGTGTATATTCGGTCTTCATCAGCTCGAATGCCACTGCAGCATTCGTTTCGCCCGTGTAGATGCTATCGAGGGTTGCCGGAGCGGCTCCTCCAGTGTGACTGGCAATCACAAACAGGTCTGGAGGAGCTACCCCCGACTTAATCCTCAGGCGTTTGCCGGCCTGGGACGCCGCCGGAGCCGGATTGAACGTAACAGACGATAGACCATTGGTGACTGCCAAGGTCCCCGTCGCATAGATGGGCTCTAGAATGAGGTTATTCTCACCCCTCATCCACCACCAATCTACAGGATACTCGGGAAGGAATTCAGAGGCGCCCGTCGAAAGGGTGCGATAAACTCTATTTAGATAGTCAAGGACCTTTGTTTCCCAGCCCGAGGAACCATTTATCGGTTCTGAGGCTCGAAATAGAACATCTTCCTTAAGCTCTCTTGCATTAGATAGGGGCATTTACGCTGCTACCACAATCACCTTCAGATTAGTAGCACCATCCCCACTCAGCACTACTGGCCGTATGAACCTGACGTTCTCGTATATAGCTCTTACGATAGCTCCAGGTGGGGCTGCTGGAGCTAGACCCGTCAAGTCTCCTTGCGCTCCCAGTCCACTGCTGAGAACAGCCCAGTTGGCATTGTCATTAGAGCCTTGCAGTGCTATAGATCCTCCGGTGCCTACAGCACCACTAACATGCACAGAGCGAGTTGTGCATTCTACTGGAATGGATACGGAGTTGCCGTTCTCGGTAGTGAGAAGAGATGCCCACGTGGCCTGCCAGGTATCTCTGGTAGGCTGCTCCGTTGTGACAACGACGCTCACTTATCCAGCCCACACTCTCGACGAGCGAGGGGAGTCATCTTTTTCAGCTCCTCCTCGAACCAGTCTGGCAGATCAGCCCGCTTCATTGACTGGCCACCCTCCGTATAGAAGGCTCCATGCTGGATGAAGATTGGAGGGCCACCCTCGGCCATCAAGCGGACATAGGGGCTAACCCTTGCAAGGATAGCTCCTTCGCCGCCTTCTTTCTTCTTCACGACATGAGGCTTCAGTGAGAAGGCCATTAGGCACTCGCGATCATGTTAGCGTTGTTGCCAGGGGCATCCCAACTGGGCTCAGCAGAGATACCAAAGGCCGCAATTCCACCAGCGCCCGAACCTCCAGTGAACGACAGGATTAGCTCGGAACCTGGCACCATCTTTAGCTCGGAAGTCAGTTTCTTGAAGAACTGCTTTCCAGCTGCACCAGTGGCTAATGGCAGAACCAGTGTACCCAAGGTAACTGCGCCGGTATCAGAGCCAGGTGTCGGTCGATACTTGAAGGTAGCGGTAGCATTGGCTGTTGCAACTGCCGCAGTTATCGTAGCCCACAAGTGGCGAACAATGATCGGCTGATAGCCGCAGTAGAAGCGACTGGCCGCGATGTTCGCTGCATCCGCCAGGGAGGTAGGAGGCAGAATAGTAATGTCAATTTTCTGTTGGTCGTACATCTGGCTCCCCTTAGGTGCTGGATACGTGAACGATCCTGGCTTCGCCAGCATTACCAGTATCCCAGACGATATCGAACTCCAGGATACCATACCAGGCAACCGCCTTAGACCGACCAAAGTCGCCAGGAATTGCCGCGCGCAGCTCTGGGGTCATTGCCTCAGCAATTGCCACATTATCCTCACCGAAGACAACGCCCTCGCCCAGGACCGAGCCGGACCCAATCTTACCCAGTGCCCTAGCATGATTGGTCTCGATGAAGCGGATGCCCTCGATTCGACCAACCTCGCCATTGTACTTGGCCTGCGGGTCTTGATACTTGTGCCATTCCTCCCAAGCGCTATCACGCTTGATACCCCGGAGCCCCAGCGTTCGGAAGATGCCAAGATAGTCGTCACCCTCCAGGGGAGGAACCTGAAGGGTGTCGAACATGTAATCACGAATCTCCTCAACATGGAAGAAATTCATGTTGGCAGTCGCTGCAGCTCCGGGGGTTCCATTAGTGGTGATGTTGTTCGAAGCTGCGCCAGTCGGTACGTATTTGACCTTGGCCAGCTTGTAGGCCGTGGCGGCCTTCGTATCCAGGACAAGCCTCATCTGGTCGCGCAGCTTCCGCTGGATCGGATTCTCAGTGTCGTAGCGGCTGAGATCCTGGGAGAGGCTAGTAAAGGGAACTGCCCGACCGATCTCCCTAACGGTGATTGTCTTGGTCGTCAGATTAAACTCATCCTCGGGAATACGTACAGTCTCCTCGAGGTCAGCAGTAAGAGGTTCAGTGATGTTCTGGACCCTCGTGAGCGTTACACTCTCGCCCTTCCCTCGTCCATACCCATCGACAGTACGAACGTGATCTACGAAGACGCTATTCTCGACTGCGGCTTCATACAACTTCGATGCAAGCGTGTGGTTCTTGTAGGTGCCCGTCGGCGCATCGAAGGTCCAGGTAAATTGAGGCATCTAAGTCTCCCCGTTAGGCAGCACTAGCCTTCTTGTGCCGTCGTTCCTTCCTAGCCCGAATAATCTCACTCAGACTAGTAACCTCAGCCACCTCGGGTTCCCGCGTCCGTTGGCGAGGAGGATTGCTGCCCTCAACCATCGCGCGCTTACCCCCTCGGGGCTTCCCACCGGCATATCGGAGAATGCGATCCCTCGTCAAGTCCCCAAGGCGTTTGATTGCTTGTTTAACGGGAACATTTGCCAGTTCACTCATGCTCCCTGACAAAACAAGCTGCACCAAATCATCATCATCTTTCAGATCAGGGTTGGACGTATAAAAGTCGGCCCAGAACTTCCGAGTGCCCTGGTCCCGTTGGTACTCCGCCCGCATCTCGCGTTGAACTTCTTCCTTAGCTTCTTTCTTGATCTGCGCTACAGCGTCTTTGGGCTTCGTAAAAAGTAGATTATCCCAGTCTGTGGGCTCAGGCTCATCCTTTTTGGTCTTGGGTTCGACAGGAGGTGTCGCTCTCCGCAGCTCAGCGATCTCCTTGTCATGCGTTCGCTTCATCTCGTCCATCTGACGCTGAAGCTCAGCGACCTGATCTACAGGCTCATCATCTTCATCCTCGTCAGGCTCATCCTCATTAGGTTTCGGCTCTGGGGGATCAGTATCAACGACTTGGCCATCCTGAGGAAAACCACCGATTAGATCGGCATCGGCCTTATCTTTGGGTTTGCGGGGCATCTCTGAACTCCCTTTCTGCGGCTATATCGCCCTGTCTCACCTGCGCTTCGAGATCGCTAACTAGTGCCATAAGGGCCGCAATCTCGGCAACTAACCCCAATAGCTGATCGTGTGTGTACTTCCCACCCCTATACAGTGCTACCATCATCTGTACGTGCTGGGTAATCTTGTCGTTGACGAAGGGAATGACCACCGAATGAGTGAGCGACGCCTCCTTGGCCCGCTCCATCAACTCATGGTTATGGTCCCTATTAACCAAACTCCCTCTCCTGATTCTCTATCGTCATACCTCGAGGCAACCACAGCATAGAAGTGCCGCGACGCATAGCCTCCAGCTCATGGTTGCGCTCGAGGAGAAGGGCCATAACCTCGAAGGAGATCCACAACCCCTTTTCCAAATGATCCATCCTCGTAGCAAGGTTGCCTTGAGGAATGCGCTGGCGGTTCTTATAGAACCAAACCGTCAAATCTGACAAACGACGCTCCAGCACTCGGTTGCCACTGGCTACCGCATTGTGCTGGAGTTCGTCAATGAGTTTCTCGGCAGCCCTAATCTGACGCATTACTTGTTCCGTGATTGAGCCTGGGCTGAGGGACTAACAGACTTCTTCAGAAGGCCAAGAGTGTCGATCTTATTCTTGGCGTTCTTGCTCGTATCCTTGCCGCCAGTGGTAGACTTGGGACCACCCCCGGCGTAGATGATCTTGCCTTTGTGATTGACCAGGCGATTTTCAGATGCAGACATACCACCTCCTACGTCCATCCCCTTGACGGGAGGACACATATAGTCGTGAAAGGCCTCACCCTTCATCAGTAATACCCTCGCTTTCTTGGCTTTTTAGGAGAGTTGTTTTCCTCCTCTTTCTTCTTCGGTTTCTTGCTCTTGTTAGGCTTCTTTTTGGTCGTTGGCATATCTGCTTTCTCCTTCCACCTGGGATTGATAGGCCAGTCTGCTAGCACCTCATCATTCTCGTCGATTAAGGCACACCTGCGCCCGAAGTCGGTTAGCTCAACTCTAGGCATTTGCTGTCATTCCTGATGTTGGATTAGTCAGCTGATTAACCTCGGCTGGGACGCTTGATCCTCCTCCCGGAGGAGCACCCCCAGCATCAGAAGTTGGAGCACTGGCTCCGGACTGGCCACTTGCTTGACCCAGCATCTGTGCTGCCTGCTGAGTCCGTTGCATCTCGGCCTCAGCCTGCCTCAACTCGGCCTGATCCTTTTGCAGGTCATCAGGGTTGATGTTGAGGCGATTCATCATAGTCCTCAAGGCCTTGTCTGGCGAGAATTTCATCATGAAGGCCTGGAAGAGCATCGGGTTCATCATCACTGCTTGGAGCATAGACATGATCTTCTGGAAGTCCAGGGCCTTAGCCATTGTGGCCGACAGTCCGAAGACCTTAAATTGGCATTTTCCGGCGAACATTGCAAATCGTTCCTCCGGGCTCGCGCGCATCAATAATAGAGCCACCGTCCTGTCAACCCCCGAGGTCATTACATATGACGGCACATCATCAGCATTCTGTAGCACTGTGAGCCACGCCTTGCGTAACAGAACCGTAATGAAGTTGCTCTCAAGATCTGCCGTCACTCCATCCAAGGTGATAGCCTGGCTCTGTGAGGCCTCGACAACCTCTGTTGCCCGAACCTGCTTTGGAGGTAGCGATCCTAGCTTCAGCTCGTTAGTCAGTGCTGCCTGAGTGAACTCTCGATCCAGGGCCTCGAACACTGCCATAGCATCCGTAGGCACATCTCCCGTCGAGCACTCTTCCATCACCTTGGCATTGTGAGGCAGTGTCTGCTTGACCGCTAGGGTCATACCCTGCTTTACCCCGCCCGCGACCTGGCCAGGATCTTCAAGATCCTCAACCCTTATTTGCTTGATGCCCCAAACTGCGGCTACCCCGCCATCCAGTATAAGGTTGAAGAGCTCATTAATAGCGAGATTCAATGATGATGCATCGTCATACAAGGCCTTATGCCATACTGAGAATGGCACTCTAATGAGGGGCTGTGCAACAAAGGGACTTTCCTGGTGCCAGAACGGATTAGCCTCTGGCTTCCTCACAATAATCTTGTCATTAGCGATAGTACAAACGATATTGCGGTGAGCGACAGTACCATCGTTATTAAGTAGCGTGCCCCAAAACTCATCGAGGACCACCCTCTTTCTGAAGGCTGGTGTCGTAGCTTCATTTTGGTTTCTGTCAGCATCACTTCGCTCTTCATCCTCAGGACGCTTGTAATCAGTGTCTATAAGTTGCTTAACTGCCGCCATATCGTACATGCCGCTTTCAGCGGCCTCAAGAACTTCGTGTAGATCACGCTCCACTCGGTGTATCTCATAGAGACCATTTCCTGTGGGATCGGGATAATAGTCTTCGGGGCGAATTAAGTCAATCCGCAGCTTCCACTCCTGCGTTTCCTCCATCTGGAGGACATCTTCTCGCTCAGGCTCACCCCCTTCGGGGGGCACCAGTGGCTCCCCCCGCTCATATCCGTAGCTTCGAGTATAGGTCATTCCCCCATGCACCTTCACAATCATCAAACTCTCGAGAAGGCCCATCTTCACGGCATCAGCAATGACCAAGGGCAACTTCGTTGCCGTATTATTGCCTGTCCATAGGTCATCTAAGAAGCAATTGAGGATTACCCGTACTTGGGCACCATCTATGACGTTCGCCAGCTGCCGATCGAGGTCTACTGAGTACCAATCACCAAACTTAATGAGTCCCCGCTTGATAAAGGCGCACATTTGCTCGACTGAAGTTGAGACTTTGGGTAAAAATTCGGTTGATTGACCTTCTTGCTTGTCAGACCAGTCCTGGCGACCAAAATAGACGTCTCGATTGATCCTATTCTTCTCCAGACGCGACCTTTTAGCCTCTTCAGCCTCATTAAAACAGGACCGAACGGCCTGCAGAATTGTCAGACTATCATTATCGCCTACTGGCTCGTCAGACCCAGCAGGTCTACTCTTTGCGGCCATAGCGAGGTCCCGGAATGGCGTACTTCTTGCGCAGGCTCACATCATACACACAGCGGACATGGACGCCAAGTCGGTTTTCTGCGTCAGAGTTCATGGGAATTTTGCAGACCTTACAGCGATTTCTCGGCGTAAGGACCTTTCCAACCAGTTTCTGGACGTTTTCACCGTCTTCCAAAGGCATACCCTGGCTGCGGTATAGCCATTCCCGAGCGATAGAAGTCCGATGGAGGCCTCACAGGCTCCTCAAAGCTGATCCAGTAGCCCAGCGCGTCAGAAGTATGCGTCCGGCGGAAGTATGGATCCTTTTTGTTGCGTACTTTGAAGATACCGCCCTTCTGATCCCTCAGAACGCCCTCAAGATCAGCGATCAACTCGACACAGGAGGGGTCAATTGCTAGGCCAACTCGGCCTCTCTCATCCTTGCATATGCGGTTAACTGCGTTAACGCGGTCTGCCACCTTAGGATTGTCAGGAGGGACCTTCATCTTGATTGGCACGTTGAAGGATCGCATCTCCTGCATCACGATAAAGTAATCTGACTTACCTGTTTGGCCCGTTCTCTTCTCGCCCGACGCATCTCCATAGAGCCAAATCTCGGCCTCGTGTGTTGGGAAGTGTTGTTTGAACATATCGCACATCTCAGGAATGCTGCCCTCGTCTAAAACCAGCTCTTTGTGGACCCTATAAACCTCTCCATCCATCTGTCCAACGAGGGATACCATTGGTTCTACATTGAAGTCCCAGGTCCAGATGAGAGGTCGTCGAATACTGACTTCCGGCTGCTTACGGACGTGAAGTTGGCGCTCAAAAGACCCATACGCTCTTGCTCCCCCGATACCAGGTAGCCATTCTCCCTCGAGTCTAATACGTCTAGATAGGGAGCCCAAGGGGTAAATGCTTTCAAGTCTTGCAATCTCATCGCGTGCAATGCCTGGATTGTCATAGATCGATGCGCCATAGACGCCCACGTGGGAAAGAAGACCCACCTTAAACGGTTGAATGATCTTCGGAAAGACCCAACTAACCGTCGTATTGATGCCCTCGGGAGGTAAGATCGTGGCTGTGCAGAAGAAAAGTAAAGGCCTGGCCCCAACACGGATTACTGCCTCCTCATAGATGTCCCAGGGATGCTCTTCATCCATGTGGAACCAGTCTTTCTCGGAGCCCTGATACTTGCGGCGGCCAGAGTCAGCGCTCTTGAACCCTATAATTGAGCCATTCTTGAGCTTCAGAATCTGATCATCTACTCGCCACTGCTCGATTTCGTGATCTGGAATAAACGGTCTATATCTTTGACCTGGGGGTACGAACCCATTATCGAAGTACTTGGGCTGGATGACGTCTCGAGAAGTTGGGAAATCGAGCGCTGACACCCATCCAGATGTAGCTCGTGCTCCATCCGGCGGGCTTCCTGGGACCATTCCTCCAGGGGTAGAACCGAACCTCGCAAGACTTGCTCCAATATAGGCTCCTGCATCGCTTTTCCCACTTCGATTGGCCGCGATAAACCAATTCTCCTTAAACTTTCTTTGCAGAACCGACGATACGAAAGCTCTTTGTTTGTCATGAAGAGGATAAAGGAGGAGGGGGTCCTTTTCCCTTCTAGTTTTAAGCTCCTCAGCGAGTGCGAGGAGCATCTCTTTTTCGGATCGAGTGGGCGGAACGTGTGTGGTTTCTGTCACAGTCTTTCCGGATTCCCTTGCCATATCAATAGGTTATGGCGTTTTTGTGTTGACGCGAGCGCCGTATGTCATATAATTGCCACATAGCGCCATGCTCTAAACACCAATAACGGGGGACTGCCAGAATGTCAAGGCCTTCCGGTCCGCAGACAGTCGCATCGATCGAGTTGTTCAAGCAGAAGTATACTCAGATGGGGGAGGATTTTAGAGATGTCTGCAACCGCGTTGCCTCCGGGCTTGCTGACAACGATACTCATTACAAAGGATTTCGGAATATCCTACTGGATTGTCGTTTCTCCCCAGGGGGACGAATTCTGTCAAGCATCGGGACTACTAAAAGGGTCACTCCTTACAACTGTTTTGTTTCAGGGACGATTTCCGACAAACTTAGAGGCCCCGACGGTATTATGGATCGACTCGATCAAGCAGCAGAGACCATGCGAAGGGGTGGGGGTATAGGCTATGATTTTTCGACACTTCGCCCTCGGGGTAGCCTTATCCGTAGCCTGGATAGTCACAGTACTGGTCCTGTGGGCTTTATGGCCCTGTATAACACGCTTGGAAGCGCCATCGCCTCAACCGGCGAGCGAAGAGGAGCGCAGATGGGCGTGCTCAGAGTCGATCACCCTGATATCATTGAGTTCATTCACGCCAAGCAGAATGATAACCAACTCAATAGATTCAATCTTAGTATAGCAATCACTGATGATTTTATGCATGCAGTGGAGTTTGGGGACGAATTTCCTCTTCAATTCGAGGGCAAGATTTATCGCAAGGTAGATGCCCGCTCCCTATGGGAGACTATCATGCGTTCGACTTGGGACTGGGCCGAGCCAGGAGTTATCTTCATTGACTCCATCAACCACTACAACAATCTTAGATACTGTGAGGCCATATGTGCGACGAACCCATGCTCAGAGCAGCCCTTGCCGCCCTTCGGAGCCTGCCTGCTAGGCTCCTTCAATCTAACGAGGTACTTGAAGCCATGCGAAGGGATTTCAATGGCATCGAAGAGACGATACAATTTCGACCTTCCCGCGCTTGTAGAGGATATTGGCCCTGTTGTGAGAGCGATGGACAATGTTGCGGATGTTGCCTACTATCCAATTCCCGAGCAGCGTCAATCAGCGATCCGAACGAGGCGAATGGGCCTCGGAGTAATGGGCCTCGCAAATGCGATAGAGGCGTGCGGCTATCCCTACGGGACGACGGAATTTATAGGCCTGACTGACAAGATTCTGGAGACCATCAAGGAGGAGTGCTATATGCAGTCCTCATTCCTGGCCGCAGAGAAAGGAGCTTTTCCTGCCTACAATCCCGACCACTATCTCGAGGCCCCTTTCATACTCGGTCTCAGTGATAAGGTTCGAGCCTGTATTAAACAGAACGGCATCCGGAACAGTCATCTCACCTCAATTGCTCCCACTGGAACGATCTCCCTCTGTATGGATGCCATATCTTCTGGAATTGAGCCTACTTTCTCCGTGGCCTACAAACGACCCATAGAAGATCAGAACGGCTTTAAGGAAACCGAGATCAAGGACTATGGATATGCTAACCTGGGCATTAATCCCAAGACGGCCCTTGAAGTCAGTGCTCAGGAGCACATCGCAGTCCTGGCCGCATGTCAAAAGCACGTCGATAGTGCCGTATCTAAGACCTGTAATGTCCCTTCAAACATGCTCTGGGCCGATTTCAAAGAGCTTTATTTCCAGGCCTGGCGATCTGGAGCCAAGGGATGTGCCACTTTCCGAGATGGAGGTAAGCGAGCCGGTCTGTTGACCGCTGAGACGCAGGAATGTCCTACGGGAGTGTGCTCTTTATGACACAGCAATGGTTAAAATATGTGCCCCATGGCCAGGTCGGGGACTACAAGGCCGCAGGATGGTACGATATCGGTAGTTGCTTAGGACATCCTCATAGGATGTACGCAACTCTGATGGAATGGAGGGGAACGGGGGACCCTGTGATGCCCCCAAGGCTGGAGAAATCAGGTGAAGATCATTCTCTCAACGGCTATTATGGCCGCTATGCTGTTGGTCCCGTCGCCAGAGGTTATGGCGGAGGGGCTATTCCCTTCCAAGAAGTCCAAACGCCTGCCTCCTCCACCTCAGAGGTCAACGAAGGACATGGAGACCTTCGACATAGTGGACCCAAAGACCTGGGCTCCATATAGCTACGTCTACGCAGGCATTACCGCAGGCGCGGGATTTGGAGAGTTGAGCGACAACGGATTTAGTGCTGAAGATCGGACATTCAGCTGGGGCGGCTTTGCAGGCTATATGGTCCGACCTAGTCCAACGTGGGCCTTTGGTGTTGAGGCCGACTATACGAGGAATGGTTTTAAGGTGTTCAATGATGAGGAGGAAGAGCATCTGAAGAGTCTGTGGAGTACTACTGCCCGGCTGAGAGTGGGCATGTACCCGTTGAAGGACGTACCGCTTATGCCCTATGTAACGGGTGGAGCAGCGTGGGCCGACAACGGTAAGGGACTAGGGGCATCTTATGGGGCAGGCATCGAGTGGGAAGTCAACCGCCGAGTAGCCGCCAGGGTCGAGGCTATTAGACTGAACTTTGATGGCTTCGATCAGGATAGCACGTTGGTCAGGGCGGGCCTAAGTTTTGCTCTGACGCCGTAAATAGGTGGGGCACTGCTTTGGCCAGCTTTGTTGCTGAAGCAGTGCCCCGACTATCGTTGTTGGTGATTTTGGTGTTTCTCAGTTTTCACCTTCTTCGGCAGCTTGGCCCAACATCCTTGTAGATGTCCCCTAGGTTATCAACCTGAGGCTCCGTGGTGATCCGCGACGCATGGCGAGGGCACCCTGCGCGACTTTCGTCGCGCCCTGTGGTATAAAAGTCAAGCAACATAGACCTGGAGGGTCCAGATGGCTATCATCCCAGCACTGAATGCAGCGATGCTGACGAGCATCAACACTCTACAGACGGCGGCCCTCATCCCTAGTCCCTGTCCCCAGGATGCCATTATAGGGGCTATGATGCTCGCTAATGCGACGGTGGCAGCTCATACGTGGGACCAGGTTAGGAAAGAGCTGGACCATCTGTTGGTGCATACCTTCGTGGTTAGCGGGCCCTATGTAAAGAAGGGCTATACGCAGGCGGCACTGCACGGGCTATCCTAAGCTGGGTATATCCATGGAAACGCTGGAGGTCCTAGTGGCCCTTGCCTTTATAGGGGGCATAGGGCTGCTGATCGTCTGGATAGTAGATCGGTGGGAGAATAGGCCATGAGGTTTGGACCAACGAGGGACAAAAGCCATGAGGGAATCGCTAGGCCAAAGCCCCTGGAGGAGATCGGCGCGGCAGGGGCCAACCCGTGGGAGGTTGTGGCTCGCCATAGCAGTCCTGGGGCCAGTGGCAATAAGCGTCGCAACTATGCAGTGGCTGGGATTGGCGCTACGCCGCCTAGGGATGGTCCTTGGGCGGATCCAGCTCAGGCTATTGCAGGTCTTTTACCGACGAAAGCCAGGACTAGGAGGCAAGCGGGGGCCATATGGCCCCCAGTGACTGGTAATCGCGGCAATCGTTAGGGATTGGGAGTGGGAGGTGGCTCGGTCGTCGAAGCGGGAGTGTTAGCTAGGACCGCGGTGGCCAACTTGACCTGATTGGCTTTGAGTTCATTGGTAAGAGCGGTTATTGCAGCAGTGTCTCCTGATTTCAGGGCGTTGGTTAGGCGAACGCTGATGTCATTCAGAAGGGCAACGACACTTTCGCCCACAGTGGTCTCGGCGGCGACTGCAGCCTTAAGATCTTCCAATTCTTGTCCCAAGGATCTCTCCATTCTTAGCAGCAGGTCGAGCTTTCGCTCAATACGATCGAGCTGGTGATGAAGCTGAGTCGAGGTTCGGCCGCCCGATGAGCAAAACCATAGCATGCGGAGGATTAGATCATAGGGAGGGAATGGTGTCAAGGTCTGTGAGAATCATGATCTACGGGATTATGGATGCACGAGAGATGTTAGGTTGATTTACTATGAGCGTTCCAGGATTTAAGCACGCGCGACACACCCTATGAGCTAGACTTTTCGTCTAACAACATCCCACCCTACGGCACCCCTACTAGTTGCCTTTTTACTACACAAATGGCCTAGGTTAGTGCTTTGTTCGCTTGTGAACAGGGCTCAATGTGCCTCATCAGCTACGTAGACGCCGTTCACATCTGTGGTAGGCAGGACTCACTGGAACATATATGCAACCTCGCAATCGTGAACTAACGTGATAGAGCGTCATTGAACCATGTTCATAGTGTGACAAAAAAGAACCCCCTTGCGGGGGTTCAGTGACTTATCTGCTACTGTTGTTCTGTCGCCACACTATGGGCCACGGCCTCCTTAACCAAGTCCTCGGAAATGCCCAACTTTCGTGCCAGTCTACGCGTGAGCGACTCGACTGTGTCAGGTTGGCCACGTGGCCCGGTAGCCACAACGTCTTTCAAGACGTCCACTTTGGACAACGTCTCGGAATTCAACATCTCCTCCCGCGGAAGTTGCCGAAGCAGATGTTGCACCCTGATCCGGACCGAACTAGTGGCGAGCAGATACAGTTGCTCTTCGGTCACACTGTTGTAATCGAAGATGCAACACTTCTCATAGCGAGGTCCGTTCTCGTAGGGGCGGAATGAGAAGACGGTGCTCACAATTCCGTTACCCTCGTAGGTTGTCCTCGCGGAGAAGTTCTCGCCCGCCTTAAGTTCACGAAGTTGTGAAGTGCTCACAACCTGTGTCTCATCGGCTACAAGCGGCATCTCGGCAACAACAGCAGTTTGATCGATTGTAGACATTGTTTAGTCATCACATTTCTGTGATGTCCCTTGTTAACCAGGCGAGCACCATGCCCGTCTGATTATCCAACGTAACACAACAATGTGGCGGAATTATGGCAGCTTAGATCAACAAATCGTGATCTAATTAATCACCGCTCATTTAGTGCGCTCCGCGCATCTATCTCGAAAGTTATATAATATAGGCGTTTCGTGTAAATCTTTCAGATTTCAAGATTCATCAACTACCTTTTGGCCCTCAATCATGGGCATAGACAAACCAAGCGCTTTATTTAGGTCTTGAAGCCTATCCTCAATCTGACTATCACTCATATGTCTAATATTCATATGTACATCCACACTCACCTCCCTCTTCTCAGTGAATCCTCCAATCTGCGCTAACTGCCTGATAGCTCCTGCATATCTATCAGGATATTTCTCAGCGAACTTCTTGATCGCCTCCGGGTCCGGGCTGCACTCCAGCCATTCCGCCAACAGATCCAAGAAGGGTCGTCTGTCGTACAACGCTAGCTGTGATCTCAGCTCGTCGCCCGACCATTTCGGCTTTCGATCTGGATTGTGCCTGATGCTCTTCACTGCTATTGCGTTGGGCACTTTGTCCCCGTCCTTTAGATTTGTTGGCATGTGTCACCTGTGCTGCTAACATCACCCACTGATCAATCGCTGTCATGGTACTCATCCAAATACCATCAGGCCTCTTAATGGCTGGTAGGGCCCACTCATCGATCCACACAATCATAGTTTTTCGGTCTTTAATACCCAGATATTGGCATATCTGCCACCATCCATTCAGCACATTCTCTTCAGGTTTTATCCACAACAGTCTGAACTGGTCCGTTCCCAGCATCCGTCTTATCTCGGCCCACCGTTCCGGTGTACTGCTCTTGGGCATTGCTCGTTACGCTCGCTGCTATCGCCTCAGTCAGAGCCCTCCATACCCGCAGAACTTCGGGACTAAGATTGGCTCTAATGTATACTAGGCGAGGATGAGTGTCCATGCCTGCGATATGCCACAGACGCGTTTTGGTGTCAACAAGATATTGCGTGTAATTTACACGCAACATCTTAATAGCTCCAATAAGATCCTCTATATGTGTAGCCTTTGGGCTACATGGGGTGTTGCAGAATGGCCTTTTGTGCTGTTCCCCTGTGCTGTGCTGAATTTTTCGGGTAACCCTTTTCATAAATTTTTTGGCCATTGCGCTTCGGACCGTCATACGAAATAATCAGCACAGCACACACAAAACAGCATCACTCTCATAAACAGCACAGTTCTACATCATTTTCATCCTAAAACAGGCCAGTTATTGGCTCAATCGAAGGGAAAATGGGGCAGATGACGGGGCAGAATGATAGGGAAACGACCGAAAATGGCTCAAAAGACGATCTCTCTAATGTTGCATCTTTACAACAGCCGGATGAATCGCCCAGAGATCTCTCTGATGACACTCTGGCTCTGCAATTCGCGGCTGAGTTCCATTCCAACGCACAATACACACCTACATCACGAACTTGGTATGTATGGGACTCTACACGATGGAAGCGTGATGAGACCAATGCTGCCCACGATCACTGTCGACGAATGCTTCGAGCGATCGCCACTCGATGCTTCAAAGCCGCCTACAAGAAAGGATACATAGATATGGAGGTTCCTGATGAGACTGGGCGTGCCCGCGCTCGACGCCGTGATGCAGTGAAGGCCGCCGCCTTTAAGCAGGTCAAGCCCCTCAAGTCCAAACGAACTATGGATGCCGTTCTTCAGATGTCATGCACTGATCCACGTATAACCACTGCGCCCGATAAGTGGGATGGTGAGGAAAGTAAGTATCTCCTCAACACCCCGCTTGGCACACTCGAGCTAAAAACGGGTACTCTAAGGCCCGCCCGGCAGGGCGACCGTATTACCAAGCTAGCTCGTGTTGGTCCCGGCAACATGCCTACACCTACATGGGATCGCTTTCTCCTTGAGGCCACCGATGGCAATCTAGCCATGATATCATATCTCCAACGCGTATTCGGCTATTGCATGACAGGAGACACCAGTGAGCAGACCTTGTTCTTTTGTCATGGCCCCACGGGAACTGGCAAATCCGTCCTCACAAACGCAATCTCTTATGTGCTCGGAGATTATCGCTATGACACATCAGAAGGAACTTTTAGTGAGAAGTCCATGGATAGGCACACACAAGACATTGCTAGACTTGTCAATGCGCGCTTCGTTACGGCTCAGGAGACAGAGGCTAATAGCAAATGGAATGAAGCCCGAATCAAGCGTCTTACAGGTCAGGATAAGATTACTGCACGTCTCATGCGTCAGAACGACTTCGAGTATACTCCACAGATGAAGATATTCATAGTGGGCAATCATAAACCTCAGTTATCCTCGATGGATGATGCTGTCAAACGCCGCTTCAATATCATCCCCCTACGTACTCAACCTAAGCACATCAACAAACAACTGGGATGGGAACTTGAGCAAGAGGCCTCTGGTATCATGGCCTGGATGCTTAAAGGTTGTCTTCAGTGGCAGGAAATCGGCCTTCAACGTCCTCCCATCGTCGAAGAATACACGGAGCGCTATCTATATGAGGAGGACTCTATATCGCAGTGGGTAGAGGATCGCTGCATTCTCTCGCCTATTGGATGGGCTCAAGTGGGCGAACTATATCACGATTGGAGGCGGTGGGCAGCAGCTAATGACATAATCCCAGGAACCAAAGGAGCCTTCTCAGAGTACCTTGAGAGTCGAACTGAGCGCTACAAACTAATTCGTAAGCGCAAAGCCAAAGGGCCGGGATTCGCTGGGATAGCGTTGGTCAGTAAGAGTGAGGGAACTTCATGACTCTTTTTGGGCGGCGTATCGCAGGTGGGATTTTTCGCTTGTATCTACCATCACCCCGTGTTATAATGGGGACCATTTCAGGGGATGAGATCGTCCACTGAAATGGAGCTCTAACAAGGGGAAACAAGGGACATGAAACTTCTCCTTCAGGTTAAAGATCGGTATGACGCCTGGAACACTGTCGGATCAAAGGACCAACTCGCACTCGGTGAACTAAGCGAGATTGTAGCAAGGGCTGAACTGTTGCAGCAGAGAGATCACTGGATAAACTCGGGATACTTCCCTGCTGAAACAACCTTCAGGATCATAAGGAGCAACAAGTCATGATCTCGTTTCACAACATCAGAGACTTATCTGTGAAGGCAGCCGCTGGAATAGGACATGCGAGTTTTGCAGAGATATCCATACATATGGAGACCACTGTGGATATCTGCTTGTATGTCCCGTCTGACCACGATGAGATCGCCCATCAGAAACTAGCAGCGATCGTCAAGTTGCTTAAGGAATGGCCTCCCGCTCCCCTTGTTGCTGAGGAGGTCAAGGCTGCTGATCCGTCTCTTCCCTCGACGGATTAGTGGCCGGCCCCTGGCTTCACTCCCCCAGAGAGCCAGGGGCCACTAACAATGGAGCGGATATGAGCATGACCGCCACAGAGGCATCCAAGGAACGCGAGCGCGATATGGATGAGCGCGCTCTCCATCGGCGCATGGAGTGGTTCTTCAAACGCTACGCGCCAGTTGACAAGCGGGAGGCGGCGGAGTTCCACGCCGACCTTGTGATGGTCATCCAAGCCGTGCATCGCGACGCCAGCCGAGAGACACATGCGTTGCTGACCAAGGCGCTCATGGCGATGCCGCCTCGGCTTCGTAGTGTCGATTGAGGCGCCTCAGGGGCCACTATCACATGTTGGAGGACGCTATGGAAAAGCAGATCGATGTTCGTACTGCCTCATTTCGCATCTTACATGCGACGCCTGGTCACGTGACTTATGGCGTCTGGTTCAACGGTGCTAAGTGTGGAGACCTCGTTGTGAGACGGGAAGAGCGAGTATCCTTTCAGTTGATGCTCGAACGAGGGGGTTTCTATCATAGCCCACCTCTGACGGAGTAGGAATGATGAGAACAGACGAGACATATCTAGGCGATGGCCTATATGCCAGCTTCGATGGCTATATGATTAGGCTTAGAGCTCCACGAATGGAAGGCGACCACTGGGTTGGTCTGGAGCCCAAGGTGCTTACTGAGTTCATGAAGTTTGCAGCGACTTGTTGGCCCTCTTTGATGCCTTCGGAAGGCCGCATAAAGGAGGGCGGCGAACATGCTTAACATGCTACTGACATCATGGTTCTCTCCATCCCCAGAGCCATCACCCCATCCCGAGTTCCATGTCGGGGCCTCCAAGGAGGACATGGAGTTCGTAGCCAGCTCCGGGGCATCTCTACGCCGGGGCCGCCTGTGTCACCGTGGACACAGGGTTGAGGGCGTCAATGCCTATCGGCGCAGTAACGGGCGTCTGGAGTGCCGTCAATGTCGAGCTGCGGCATCCAAGCGTTACCGTCTGTCACAGAAGGCTCGACTGCAATAGCAGGGTGGGATCGTCTTCGGGCGGTCCCATTCTGCGTTTGGAAACAAGGGAGATAATGATGAGCCCTCAATGGAAACTGCTGCATCCCGGTATGACTATGGAACATCTAGGCTTGTTGCCTGGGTTCTTCCATCTGGATGATCCTCGTCCCGCAAAGGAGCAACTGAAGGAGCAACTGAACGATAACTATAATCATCGTAGGGGATCCTTCCCCATGCGCAACTTCACGATAAGGGATGATGTATTGCTATATCCTGGCGATTTTCCCTTGTTTCCGTTGGCTAAGGCGGAACTGAGGGATGAGAAGCTTCTGTTCTACGAGCGTGCGATCTTGGCTGTCGTGCAGCCTGATGGGTCGCTTGAAGTAACGAGGGTAGACCGAGCTGTGGCATTACGAGGGTAGGCCGAAAGCCCCGCTAGGGGCTCTCACCGTCATGCGGTGACTGACGATGGCCAGTAGCTATCTATACAAGGAGACTAACAATGTCTAACCAAAACAAGCTGCTTGACATCCGCGCCAAGTTCCTCCTCGAGATGGACGAGGAGGGTTCGTTCCCTGCCGTTGTGGACTCCGTTGAGTCTCTGCGGCGCGCGGGACTGGCCAAGGATGTGCATGAGGCCTGCACCATTGTCACTAGGTGGGCCGTCGAGGAGGGGTACGTCCCTGAGTACCTCGAGGACACCGCCGAGACGCAGGCCGAGGATATGGTTAAGGCCATTAGCGCCTAACCATCGAGACCCCGAGCCGGTCTGTGGGTTCTACTGACGTGATCGGGATGCTGGTGTCTCCATTCCAAGATGGCACAAAGAGGTAGCCACACCTTGAGGCCGGTGGAACCCCGGTCACTTTCAAATCATAGGAGAACGGGAATGGCTACTGAAGCGCGTACTACTCAGATCAAGCGTATCGCTGAATCTATGAGCACACTGGCTAGTGAGCTGCAGGAAATCTATGACGAGATGGAAGGAGAAGATCAAGAGGATAACCCACTCTTTGGCGCTGTAGATGAGACCATTGGCGCTCTTAATACCAACAAGGATGCCCTAATTGAGGCTGTCACGAACAACGGAACGGAGGGCGGGGGATCGTCCCCGCCACCCTCACCGTAGCGCCCTGGAATGGGCCGTGGGGCGCGGCTAATGGGGCCGCGTTGCCCACCCATCGGCAGTCGCCCCGTGCGATCCCACGGCCCTGTAATCGATCCTCCGACAACGGAACAATGACCATGGCAAAAGACAATGATCCTCCTACAGACCTCGAGATAGGCCAGGCTTTCAAGGCCTATTCGGCATACAACTTCAAACAGAAGTCCAATCGCGTTGACTTTGACCTGGTGAGATGGGTCAAAGTCGTTCGAGCTATAAGACCTAGCGGTAAGCAGCCTGCCCAGAAAACTGACTGGGCTCGATCCAAGGGAGAATGACAATGAAACAAGTCGAGTACGCTAATCTGAGAGCCATAGTCTCCAAACATTACAAGGCCATGCTAGAGGAGGTCCTTCGCGTTGTAGGGGTGAAGAACTTCGAGGACTCAGGACTGGCAAAGATCAATGATAGTAGACGGTCCTTCGAGAGCAAGATCAACCAAGAGACCGACACAATGGCCCTCATAGTTTACTATGAGCAGGAGTACATGAAACTCAAGGATCTAGAATCTAAGCCAAAACAAGGAAACAAAGATGACATGTCCTGTGTGCAGATTGGCAAGGTGGATTGGCTATGAATTAGAGCTGTTCCGTAATTGGCTAGATCACCATCCTCGGTTAGTTCGGCCAATTACTCGAGCAGGAGCATGGCTACACTTTCTATACTTCTCAGCCATTGTGATAGGCTTCAAGGAGCTCTACGTAGCCTCGGCTTTCCTCCTTGCAGTTGTAATCATCGTAGCAGCTCTGGCAGGAGAAGGTGAATGATGCATAGGAGGTTCCAATGGCTCGTAACTATCGCGCTAGTCGCGTTGGCCTTTCTACATATAAAGGAGGTCGATCCAGCAGTCGTAGCGGTGGCTGGTCTAATGATAAACCTAATATGGGTATGGACTTAGGATTAGGTCTATATATAGGAGTGTTCTGGGCCTCGCTTCTATACTGTACGCTCTGTGTGGCCCTTCTCAATCCTCCACCTCACAAGCCTTACAAGGAGACTAACAATGAAGCGAGTGTTCCTCGAACTAACTGAGTACAGCATCACGTTTACTTCTACTACCTATCTTGGTCGTAAGAGATACGACCGAGAGAAGGTTGCCATCAACATGACTAGGGTCCAGGAGATGCGTCCCTACCAATTCCAGGATATGGAAGGCATTGAGGTTAGGGCTACCGAACTGAGGATGAACATCCCCGACTATGCAATAATAGTAGAGGAGTCTATCCCTAACATCATGCTCCGTCTTGAGACCCTGAATGGTGACGAAAGTCACCCCCATCTAATAATGGGTAGGAAAAATTCTGGTTGACAACGGCGCTTGATGTGTCCAATATGCCCGCGCGGTTGTGCCATGCGGGCACGCCTTGCAGAAAAGGAAGGAAGTACGAAAATGGCTGAGTTGCAGGTGAAAGCAGAACGGGTGAATGGTCCCTCAGGATCAGTCACTTGGAATACTCCCGACGACGTTAATGGCCTGGTTGAAACCTACGGGTCTGAGATTGTCTATAGTCATGCCCGTCGGTCTATTATCATCGCCCTGCAGTCCTACATCCGAGGAATGCTCGATGATGGTAAGTCGCAGGAGGAAATTCAGACTGCGGTTAATGAGTGGAAGCCGGGCCTCCGCAAGGTAGGCAAGACTCCACTGGAGCGTGCGCGCGATGAAATCTCGCGAATGTCTCCAGCTGACCGCAAGGCGCTGGCCAAGGAGATCAGGGAACGCGCCAACTAGCCTGCGGGACGCCCCCGCACCCCTGCAGGTTAGGGGGGACCGATCAGATCAGCTCTCTTGGTTGGTCTCCCTCTACAATACAATAACAAGGAGAAGGCGCTGATGCCCTTCCAAGAACTACGCCATCCTAAAGTTTACGTCCCCAACCAGTCATATCACGACTTCAGCGACGCCACTCGGTTCGGCGAGCTGGTCTTCCTGACTCAGGGACCCCAGGACATCCTGAAACTAAATACGGTCTATCGGCGCGTGGGCGAGCTGCTCAGGGACGCTATAGCCGGCGATTATCTATTGATTAGTGGTCCTATTACTGTCAATGCAATGGCCGCTAGTATCCTGGCCTATAGATTTGGACGGGTAAACTATTTAATCTTCGACGGAGCTTCGGGACGCTATGTCTCTAAGCCAATCCTCCTTAGCCAAGTGGAGACGAGGGATGACAGACCAGAACCAGCCGGAGCAGCCTCAAGGGACGGTCCCTGAAGCGGAGTTCCACGATTACAATCCTGGTGGCGCTACCATGAAGGGCGTCGCTCGCATGATCCAACCTACGATTATGCAGTGCAATCAGGGAGGCTTTATCACAGTGATCCCTGGCATAGGCGTTTATGCTGCCTCTAGCATGGAGGAGGCTGTCAACTTTATCGCTATACAAGCTGACAGCCATTTCAAAAGTACCAATGGAGGAAAGAGCGTTTTTAGGGAGTTCCCTCGTATCCTTGCCGGAGCTGGAGGGTCTATTACAGAAGGGTTCACCAAAGCCGCAAAGCGAGTAGACGCCGTAATAGTAGCGACGGTGGCTATCGGTATGCTGATAGGCTACTTGACAATCTTCGGAGGAAGTAACAATGACAAACAAGCCACAGCAGGAAGACAAGAAGAACGTCCTAATTATATCAGCCCCGCCGGGGCCTCCCAAGGACCTTCCCTGGGAAGTAGTTATCGAGCAGGTGACGAAGCACGTGGAAGCGGGAAGGTTGTGCTACCAGAAATTCACCTGCTCAGGGTGCGGCCAACGACTAACGATCGAGACTCCCAACCACTTCCACATGCAGGGTTCCTGCGACCGCTGTTCAACAATAACTGACATCAAGAAGCAGGGCTGTGGCTACTTGTTGGAAGCCCACAACGTAACTGGCAAGGAAGCCCTCGAACTAGCTAGTCGTAGGGGGCGTCCTTGACTGATTACCAGATCTTAAGGGGAAGGGATATCTAATGGTCGAGCAGGTAATCATGATGCTGATATACCTATGCCTTCTAGTAGGTGTGGTATATCTGGTAATCTACGTGCTAGGGCAGTTGGGCATCGCTATCCCTCCACCTCTCATGAACATCATCTGGGTGATTATTCTGCTGATTGCCCTGCTGATCCTATGGCAGACCTTTGGAGGCCGCCTTCGTGGATTGAGATGACAATGGCAAACAAACTGAAGCTCTACGACAACACTCGCCTCTCTGACTACAAGCGCTGTCCCAGGCTTTTCTACTATCGACACGTAAGGGACTGGACTCCTGATGGTAAGCGGATGCCTCTCATATTCGGAGGAGCGTGGCATTCTGCGATGGAGGTCATCTGGGCAGCGATGACGCCACCTGCCATCATGCCTTCAGTAGAAACACTGGCGAAGGCTGCTTATAGGGCCTTCGTTGCCGAGTGGATGAAGATGGGAGGTCCTGCCCCTGAGGAAATTGACTATGAAACGGAGAAGGAGTATTCCCCTCGGACGCCGGCGCAGGGCCTCGAGATGATAGTGGCTTATATCGAGTATCGCAAGAAGAACCGCGATGACTTTGAGTTGCTGGCTATTGAACGCCCCTTCGCAGTCCCGCTTGATGCCAACGATCCTACTAAATTTTACGTAGGCAAGATTGACAAGATCGTGAAGCGCCGGGGCAAGATCATCGGCATCGAGCATAAAACTACGACAGCCTATCGCAAGGAAGGCAAATTCCGAGGAACCTTCCTTGATAGCTTCAGTCCCAACGCGCAGGTAGATGGCTATCTGTATGCCTTACATATGATGTTCCCTGACCAAGTAGGAGGAGTGTGGGTAGACGCAGCCCTCGTTCATAAGAACGACGAGGGCTTTATGTTTATCCCTGTTGAGCGTCAGTTGCAGCACTTGGATAGCTGGCTGTGGGAGGTCAGGGATTGGATAGACCAGATCGAGTTCAATAAGGCCCAGGCCAGTCTATGTAGCCCAAACGATCCATATCTGCGGGCCTTTCCAAAGAACACTAATTCGTGCTGGGATTTCAACTCGGCCTGCGCCTATCTCGGCCTTTGCAAGGCTTGGTCCAATCCCAAGGACAAGCCTATTCCCGCTGGGTTCACAGCCAAGCGCTGGGACCCTCTCGAGCATATCGGACCTATCGAAGGAATATCAGATGGTAGAGAAATCGACAATTCCGAAGGGTGATCCCTTCCGCAGGGACTATGGAGAGTTAGATGGACAGCAGAAGATAGATATGACATCTTACAAGATGTTATATGAGAATGTTTGGAATGCCCTGTTGCGCTGTGAGGAGAAGTACGGCAAGAGCCGTGATCTGGCACTGGCCAAAACTCAACTACAGGACAGTGCTATGTGGGCTGTCAGGGCAATAACTAAGACAGGAGGTCAGGAATAATGCCTAATGCCAAAGATGCGGACCTTAAGCCCTTTCATCGTATTCTTGTTGCGGGGCGGACTGGCACTGGAAAGAGTGCTCAGATATGGACCCTGCCGGGCAAGCGCTTTGCCTACATCTTCGATCCCAACTCCCTATCGACCCTGAAAGGATGTGATGTTGACTACGAGGAATTCTACCCTGATTTCCTTGAGATGGATGCCACACTTAAGGGCTTCAACAAAGGCTCGAAGTCTGATGTTATGCCTGGCCGCACGAAGAAGTTAGAGCCTCATGTCTATATGAACTGGATTGAAGATCTTAATGCGAAGGTCGAAAAGGGATTCTTCAAGGATTATCAGTGGCTATGTCTGGATAGCCTTACCTTTCTTACCAAGGCCACTATGGATCGCCAACTCTACATCAATAACCGCTATGGGGACATCGAAGAGCTTGGGGACTACAGGGTGGTCGGTTCTAAGCTCACAGACCTTTTCAATTCCTTGTCGGGGCTCCAGATCAACCTCTATGCAACCTGCCACTTATCCACTTTCCAAGACGAGCATACGAAGAAGGTGGAGACGCAGATCATGTTACCGGGGAAAGCCAGGTCATATCTCCCTCTTCTATTCACCAACGTCTGGCTGGCTCAGACAGGTGAAGGCGAAAAAGGACAGGTAAAGTATGAAGTAAGAACCAGACCTGATCCTCGAGGGCTTCAGGATGTTCGTTCGAGCATCCAGGGGCTTCGAACCATCGAGGATGTAACTATCACTGGCTTTGGAGACCTAGCAAAAGGTGGAATAGGAGCACTCCTAGACCCTCGAACACGACCAAGCTCGGTCTCCAAGGTTTCTGCATTCGACAGAATGCAAGCACAATAAGGAGTAACAAGAATGCCTTTCGTACAAGCAGCCTTGGGCGATGCCAAGGAACCAGAAGCCGCACCTGAAGGCGAGTATGATCTTAGGATCGTTAAGTCTGAGGATGGAGAGTCCAAAAAGGGCAATCCAATGACTACGATCTACATCAAGATCGAGGACTCGGCGGTGCCCAATGCAGCCCTCGTTCGGCACTGGATCACCTATCCTGACAAGAACACGCCTCAAGATCAGGTCCAGATGCGCTTGCTGGAGATCAAGCGTTTCCTGATATGCTTCGGCATCCCTCACGAGGGCAGCGGCTTCAACACCGACGATCTACTGGGCGCGACAGGTCGATGCTTTGTGGGACAGGAAGAGGGCGATGATGGTAACGTCTACAATCGTCTGAAGTTGCCAAGGTTGAAGAGCTAATTGACGGGATTAAGAGGTTACGTGTAAATTACACGGGGCCTCTTAATCCCATGAAAGTAGGCAAAATGAGCCATCTGGATAGGCTTCGTAAAAGCATCGAGGATATGACCCTGGATGAGCTCCGGGAGCACGTAAGGCAGATACGCGCTGACCGCAGGATATCTAAGGTGGGTCCTAGAAAGGAGGCCAAGATAAGGATAAAACGAGGAGATACATCTAAGACTAAAGCCAAGAAGGCCTTGGACAAAATGACGCCTGAACAGATGGAAGCGTTACTACGGGAGCTGGAGGGAGACGATGCAGGTACAGGAGATCAGGCTTGACCAAATAAAGGTCAAAGACCGAGCACGCGAGGATAAGGGAGATATCGAAGGTCTAGCAATAGCCATCAAGCAGCATGGCCTTATTCAACCTATTACGCTAGATACTGATCTTAAGTTGGTGGCCGGTGAACGTCGGTATCTCGCTCATCGACTGCTTGGGCTAGACACTATTAAGGCTATAGTACGTCCAATAAATGGCGAAGCGAATAGCCTTGAAATTGAGTTGATTGAAAATGTAGCTCGGAAAGATCTTGAATGGCACGAAAGAGCTAAACTAGAATTGAAGATATGGAACCTGAAGATAGCTCAATATGGGGAATGGGAACCTACGACCAATCCCAAGGGATGGACAAAGGAGAAACATGCTCTTCTTGTAGGGAGAGATAAGAGCAATACTCATAGGGCCCTTGAAATTGCTAAGACAATGGAGGAGGCTCCTGAACTTGCCCTTGAGGAAATGGAAACGGAAGATGCTGCATGGAAGGACGTAAAGAAGCTGGAGGAAAAGGTTGCTCTAAAGCGGGCACGAGATCTAGTGCCTGACCATATCAAGCGGGCTGTCGACTATGCCAGCGATCATTATCTAATAGGTGATGCCATGCAAGAGATGACCCAGATGAAAGGTGATCTCTTTCACTTCGCTGAGGTTGATCCTCCTTATGGCGTTGATCTAGATAAGCGCAAATCGAGGAACACCGATGGAAGTCCAATGGACCAGTATTTCGAGTGGGATAACAAGGGTTTCCCAGTCGCTTTTAGGCAGTTATGCACTCTTGTCTACGATCGTCTTCGACCTAACGCCTTTGCGGTGTTCTGGTACGGCATGTCTTGGCACCACATGGTTCTTACAACCTTGCGTGACGTAGGCTTCGGCGTGCCTGATATACCGGCTGTCTGGGTCAAGGGCGAAATGGGAGGTCAGACAGCGGCTCCTGAGACGACCTTGGGCTCAGCTTATGAACCATTCTTCTTGGCCCGCAAGGGCCAGCCCAAACTACCTCGACAGGGACGAGGCAACGTCTTCAACTATCCAGCACTGGCCAAGAAGGATCATCCCACTGAGAAGCCCTTGGTCCTTATGGAGGAGATACTCAATCTGTGCCTCGATCCCGGCAGTCATATCCTAATCCCCTTCTTGGGCTCAGGGGTGACATTGCGGGCAGCCTATCGCCTCCAACACACAGGTATAGGCTGGGACCTCTCGGACGATCATAAGGAGAGTTTCCTCAAGCGCATAACGGAAGACAAGGAGAAAGAGTATGGCCGGAAAACCTGACTTTGAAGCCCTTCGCAAGGAACGCAACATCAAGGTTCGTGAAGAACTGGAAGAGGTTGCCAAGAAAATGAACATCAAGGGCGTTCTCCATCACAACTTCGATTGGAATGCCTGTTACTGCGCCTGTCCAGAGGGTCCCTGCGAACACAATTGGGAGGGCTGGCGGGAGATAGAGAACGGCGGCGAGCGCTTCTGCACCCGATGCAAGATGGGCGCTATGTCGCACACCTTAAGGACCGCAGAGTAATGGACTTTGTGACTCTATATATCGTCGTGAAGTTCGGCGTCCCAGTGATGATATGGCAGAAGACCATACTCATTCACTTTAGGGACATGCGGACCTGTCAGGAGACTTCGCTCCAGCTGAAGGATATGGCCAAGAAAGTTCCAAACGAGCTCTCCATAGAGCTCATCCGCTGCATCAGACAAGGAGGACAAAAGAAGTGAGGTTAGAAGCCAGAGCTTTTGAAGCTCTAAAAATCAAGTTTCCAAAACTTGAAAGAAAGAACTTTCGCAAAACTCTAGGAAATCTTTTAATGGAGCATCTGTTTGGATCTTATCTTCCAGATGGATACTATGTAGATCATGAGCATGGTAATATTCTAGTGTTTGAGATAGAGGATACTAGTCCTCTTAGCGTCGAGAAATTAGAGGCATATATGAATTTGCATGTCCGCCTTGACGAGCTTGACTTTGGTTATAGTTTTATGGTAGTATTAGCTGACAGATATGGCAACGTTCGAGGCACCTTGCCCTTGTATGAATATTATCTAGCCGAGATAAGCCGAGGTTTTAGGGATGATGGAAAAGCTAATATTGTAGAGGAATCGATGGAAGAAGTTAGAGAAGATCAATCGAATGGTATTCCATTATCTTCGCGAGGTAAGTATATATTAAAACCTAACTCTCCTCTGGACAAGTTGGGAGCTGGAGATATAGCTATCCTTCTAAAGGAAATCGAAGATGGCAACTCCTTCTGAAGAAGGCGATCCCAATGCGCCCCTTTTGGTCCTGGCGGAGGCTCCCGCAAGAGTCGAGATGCGGCTTGGTAGGCCGCTGGTTGGTCCTAGTGGGGACGTTTTTATGGACTGTCTCCACGCTGCTGGCCTTATACGGCGCAATTGCTATATTCTCAACATCTGGCCTAAGCCCATAGATAAGGACAAGGCCGGAAATTTCTCTATGGACGGAGAACAGGTATGGACAGTGAGCAAGGGTTTTACTGCATATGGCCTGGATGCCGCTGTTCCTACATTACGTCGGATCATGGCCTCGAAGTGCAATGCCATCTTGAGCATGGGGACTCAGGCTATGGAACTGCTGATGGACGATCACAAGAAGCCCATCATGAAGTGGCGAGGCAGCCCCTTATGGAGCGATCGAGTCAAGAAAAAGTACATTCCGACTATCCATCCAGCAGCAACAATCCACGGCGTCTATTTGTGGCGCTACATGATAATAGGGGACATGAAGAAGATCCAGGGCGAACTGGATAGTCCCGAACTGCTGTTGCCAAAGCGGACTCTGCATGTCAGGCCAACATACTACGATTTCTACCAGTATATCCATAAGTGCCGAGAGGTCGGTCGCGTAGCGACTGATCTTGAAGTCGTTAATGAGCAGATTAGCTGCTTTAGTCTCTCGTGCGACAAAGAAGAGGCCATGACTGTTCCCCTCGTGGGGGATATGCAGTGGCCAGGCACGGTGCCCTATTGGGAAGAAGATGATGAGATTAGGGTATGGCAGAACTATGCGGCCTTGATGAGTGATCCTGAGATCGAGAAGATCAACCAGAACCTGGTGGGCTTTGATGCACCATACCTGTTTAACAAGAATCATATCCACACGAAGGGCAAACTTGGCGATCCTATGATTGCCCAGCACGTCCTGTATCCTGATTTTAGGAAAGGTCTGGACTTTATCGCGAGCGTGCATACACGGGAGCCTTACTGGAAGGATGATGGCAAGATATGGAAGAACCCCAACATCGAGTGGGAGCAGTTTCAGCGATACTGTGGCCGAGACGCATGTGTAGCGCTAGAAGCGTGGGACGTATTATCGGAGGAAATGACAGCTGGAGGCTATTGGCCCACTTACAACAGAACCGTCAGATTGGCCGGCCCGCTTACGTATATGTCGGCTCGTGGTCTAGAAGTGGATCTGGAAGGCCTCGGGGCTACGAAGGCCCAAATCGAACAGGAATTGGCTGCTAAGGAGGCTGAACTCCGGGAAGCCGCTGAATGGGATTTCAACGTCTCGTCGCCTGCCCAGTGCGCCAAGTACTTCTATGAGACACTGGGCCTTAAGGCCTACACTAAGGCAAGAGGCGGTATCACCACTGATGACAAAGCCATGTCTCGGATCGTCCGCAAGGGCGGGCCTGGGGCCAAGGAGGCCAAGCTAACACAGGAAGTTCGATCTCTCCGAAAGCTCAAAGGGACATATCTCGAGGTCGAGCTTGATCCCGACATGATGCTTCGATGTAGCTGGAATCCTCGAGGAACATGGACAGGACGACTGTCATCGTCACAGACGATCTTCAATAAGGGAATGAACCTGCAGAACCTTCATCCTCAGTTCAAAGGCTTTATTGTGGCGAGAAGGAAAGATGCCCAAGCGCATACGAACGGAGCGAGATCGCCTACTGGCGAAGTTAAGGAGGCCAAAGTACAAGAACCAGGAGAAGAACTACGAGAAGACGTACAGACAGAGACGGAAACTGATGACTTATCTACGGGATGAGAGGAAAAGTAGACATGCCCACGACCAAATCTAAGACCAAAGAACCTGCTCAGCCTAAGGGCGAGAAGCTTAACCCGATGGTGCTCGATCTGAGCCACCATAATACAGTAACGTCCTTTCAGGACATATATTATAGCGGTATTAGAGGCATTATCCACAAGGCCACTGAAGGTTCTAGCTACGTCGATCCTACGTATGCATCCCGCCGAAGCCTAGCAAAGAGTGTAGGCCTGTTGTGGGGCGCCTATCATTTCTTCAGGCCAGGGGATATTACGGCCCAAGTCGAGCATTTCCTGAGACATGCTGATCCTGAGCCTGGTACATTGCTGGCTCTCGATCATGAGGACGAGCGATGCAGTGCAGCTGATGCTATCCAATTCATTAAGCTGCTCGAGGCCAAAACTGGTAGGCTGCCCGTGCTATACTCGGGCCATCTTATCAAGGATCAGTTGGGCAACCAAGTTGACCAGTATCTTGGCACATGCAGATTGTGGCACGCTCAGTACGGACCTCAGCCTCATACTCAGGCTAGCTGGGACAGTTACTGGCTGTGGCAGTTCACTGATGGCCAGCATGGACCTGATGCCCCAAAAATTAAGGGAGTGGATGACAGTAATCTCGATGTCAACTCCTTTAGAGGCACCTATGAGGAACTGGCAGATCAGTGGGTAGGTGGGCTAATTGGAGCAGTCAAGCCAGGGACTTACGAGTGGGTTCGCTGGGGCCAGGCTACTCTTAATCTACTGGGACATCGGCCTGGCCTGGTAGTTGACGGTCACCTTGGACCTAAGACTTTGGTAGCTCTTGAGATTTATCAACGGGTAGCCATCGGTGAGCCCTCGGGAACCTTCGACGCTGAGACAGTAGAAAAAATGCTGTTGGACGTGGAGAACGCCAATGGAAACCGATAAGCTGCTGGAGCAAAGGGGCCAAGTCTACGGCCCCTTTATCGATAATGCCACTGTAGCTCAGGGCCTCAAGTTCCTCATTCGGAGTACTCCCGGATATCATTGTCTGTCGGAGGACATGAAGGAGGGCCTGGACCAGGTAGCTAGTAAGATATCTCGCATCACCACGGGCAGTCAGGATCACGTTGACAACTGGGATGATATAGCGGGATATGCCAAACTGGTGGCCAATAGACTAAGGGGCTGTAATGATACTGGTAGAGTTCGATCTGGCCGGGGCAGAGTGGGTAGTGGTAGCTTATCTAGCGAACGACCCGAACATGATAGAAGTGGTGGAAAGCGGGAAGAGTCCGCACATAGTGACGGGGGCCCTCATCACAGACGTTCCCGAGCCTCTAGTAATAGCCGATCACAAGCTACTCGGAAACGCCACCGACCCCGGCCTGATCGCTCAACTGCGAAGGGAAAAGTTGCCCGAGCTGATTGAATTGCATGAGAAAGATGCAATCTTCCTTCCTCGATCGATGTCCATTCGTCAGTCGGGCAAGAAGTCTAACCACGGGCTCAACTATGGCATGAAATATAGGCGAGCTGCTCTTGAGTGGGAAATCATGGAGAGTGAGGCGGCCCCTATTGTAGCGGCTTACACTGAAGTTGCCTATCCTGGCATCCCAAAGTGGTGGGAAGCCACTCGACAAACGATGAAGGAAAACGACCGCACGCTTACCAACTGCTTCGGCCGCAAGGTTAGACTCCTTGGGGAATGGGGCTCGGACTTGTTCGACAAGGCCTACTCCTTCGTACCGCAATCTACCGTGGTGGACATAGTTCTGGAGGCCATGTGTGCCGCTTTTGAGGACACCTCCGAGCCCTTCCAGCGAATGAACCTTGGGGCGCAAGTCCATGACTCGCTTATGGCCCTCTATCCCACTGACAATTGGGGGGACCTCACTCACTTCTGCCACCAAATGGTAGAATATATGAGGCCCGAACTTAACTACGGTGGACATACCTTTCGCCTAAACGTGGATATCAAGGTTGGCATCTCATGGGGTGACATGCACTCCGTTAAAACTCCGGAAGAAATCCCGGAGGTCTACGCGGCACTGGTAGCGTCGGAGCGCCCCCGCCTGGCCTCCGACGCTGCTGAGAAGGCAGAATGGCAAACGCTCTATCATCCTGACCAGGAAGCTCATCTCCAAGCCCTGGCAGACTGATAGGTTTAGATTGAATGTCCATCAGATCGTTGGGCTGGGCTTGGGGCATTTGTCTCTGTTGTTGAGCCAGAAACTCGGACAGCTTGGGCAGCTCGGGAACTTGAGGCGCAGGAGCAGGTGAGGGCTGCTCTTCAGGAAATGGAACCTGGAGGCGATCTGGCTGGGATAGCTCGGCGGTTGTACCATAGTCAAAAGCAGAAGGCTGCCCAGCAAAAGCACTATGCTTACCCTCAGGAGCCAGGAAGACGTGGCTGCTGTCCGACAGGACCTCATTCTTGTATCTCCCTGTAGCCTCATCATAGCCCGTCCAGTTCTTGCCTCGAGGCCCCCAGTTCTTATACTTCGCTGGATCCTTGGCCTCAAGGGCAAGCATCTCCTTTGGATGAGCTAGAAAATGGGTAGCCCCGCCTACCCAGTCCTCTACTTGGCCGGTCGCACGCTGCTCCGCGATGTCGGTGAGGTCTCGAAAGGCGGGCAGTCTTGTAAGATGCTGCAACCGGGCATACTGATCAGGCTCAATAGTAGGCTGATATATCTTACCGCTGACATGGCGTCCTAGCTCCTGGCCCTCTTTGTCTGCACGGTTAATCATAGCGCCCAGGGCGTTCTTGGCAGCTACGATATCGGGTCTCCCATTCTTGTCAAGACCGGCCTCCAGCAAGGCCATTGCAGCGGCCTTCTGGTGATCGCTTAGTTGGCTCCATGACTTATCTTTGCCCCAGTAACCCTCGGGACGAGGTCCCTTAAAGTCAGGAAGATCATCGGAGCGGGAAGATATACCTTGGACACCTCCTTCATATCGAGGATACCTGTCTACGTTTTCCTTTTCTTCCCGCTGGGGCAGCACATCTTTTAGACGCGGCTGGCTCCACTTACCAACTCGGAAATCAGGATCACCGTGCTCCCTGTATATCTCGGCCTGAGTGCTGGAATCCCTACTTTTCTTATATGCCTCTATATCATCGGCCTGCTTTTTATAGAACTCCTGCAGCGCCTCTCGTTTGCGCTGTTGAATAGTGCCAGCTTGAACTCGACGCATTACCATTGGATTACTCGTTGAATAGGCTAGGATGTAGGAGTGTCATCTGCGTTAGTGCGGCTGCCCTGGCAGCTGGTTCTATAGCCTCATCCATAGCCGTGGTCGCCAACTTGACGAGACCGGGCTTCATCATGGCACCGATGCCCCAGCGCATCATCACGAGGCCTGCAATAGCGGGCACCATGCCAATGTTCTGGGCAGTCCTACCACCTGCTCCCATTGTTAACGCCCCTCGTACAGCCTCCGCAACGCCGCCTGCCCCCCGCAGCACGGCAGCGCGGGCCATGAATGTCGAAGCGTCGGCTATAGGCGCGGCAGTCACGGCCTGTCCTACTCGCGCCAGCTTTTCAATATCTCCAATATCAACACCACTGCCCCGAAGCATCTCCTTCATAGTGAAGTATTTCTGAGAATTAGGATTGTTGAGGCCTAGAGCTTCGGTGAAGCGCTTGGCATCAAAGGACAGTTTCTGGCCAACAAAAAGAGTGCCTGGCTCAATCCCCGTAGCTTTGACCCAGGCATCATCCAAGCGGGCCCTGGCGACGTTTCTAACGACGTCGTCCCCTGCTGCATTCCGTAACTCCCTGACAGCGCTAGCGGAGTGGGTTTTTGCAGCAGTTTCCATTAGATCATCGGCAGTTATAGTTCCGCTTTTGATCTTGCCGATGGCGTAGATATTCCGATCAACCTGCCCAACCATCTTCTTGAAGATACTAGTCTCAAACTCTTTAATGCCTTCCTGGAAGTTTGATCGGGCTTTCACTAGCAACTTGGCTGCTACATTGTCCGAGCCCTTGAGAGTTTCTTCAAGGGCCTTCTGAACTTGCTCCAGCTTGCTATAATGAACACCGTGCGATTTGTCGGCCTTTCTCATAAGGCGTTCCAAATCTATCAATATATTATTAGCGTCCATGGTGGACATCTTGTCATCTAGGTTCTTAACAACTCCATTTAGAAACACTTTCATATCTGCAGGAGGAACGCCTAACAGCTTTCCAGTCTTGGTGCTCATCTCATGCAGCGCCTGACCAGTGGCCTTCAACACCTTGTCCGTCGAGAGCACTGCTCCTTGCTCTTCCCCAACTTTTAAGGCGTGATTATAGCGTCCCATGGCCTTAGTAGACCACTCACCAAATCGATTCCTGGCAGCTAGTAGGGCTGTTTCTGCAACCTCAGTAGTAGCGTTTGGGTTCGAGAGCTGGCCAAACATATCATTGTAGGCCTCAACAATAGCCTTACCCTGGCGCTCAGAGGCCTTGCGGGCTGATGTACCGATTAGGGGCATCCTGCCGAAGACATTGACTGCACCCTTGCCAACGCCTCCATTAGCGACATTAGCTACGCCAATATTTACTCCTAGAGATGATGCCTCTTCGACCAATTGCCGAGAGTTGGGAGGCAGACTGAGCATCCTAGCTAGCCATCCCTTCATAACGGGTGTAGCGTAGGGTAGGGCCGACACTGATCCTGATACAGCAGCATCCCACTGGGCATCGAGTGTAGGTTGGATAAGGCGTTGGACAGTGTTAGCATCTCCGCCTGTAGTCCGTGTATGACCTATGATGTCCTCGTAAGCGTTGGCTAGATATCCTCCGACTGTGGCCCCTGCATAGGTTCCTAGCATGATGCCGCCAGGACCTAGGCTGGTCATAGTCATTCCTCCGGCAGCTCCCATGCTGCCTTTGAGGATTGCACGGACGTTCTCAGGTTTCTGTGTCTTCTCGACAAACTCTTGCCAGGTCTTGGGGAAATCCTCTACGAACTCCTTGCCTACTTGCTGAGCCGCTCCAATGGTGGCGGAGCCACTCTCTCCCCATCCTTGCACTGCGCGCGCCAGCGCAGCACGGCCAGGGCTCATGTTCTCAACTGGCATGTTGCCAGCTGCCCCTCGAATACCTAGGGGATCAAGCGGCTCAGAGGAAGTAGCTGGTTGCATCTCGCGGCCGGCCTGGAGAGGTACCTGTCCTGCACTTGGGCCAGGGGCTCCGGGAACAGAACCTGCCACGCTAGGATCAGTCTCTAACTGCTTAACGAGGGCTTCAAGAGAGCGACGTTCCTCGTCCGTCAGGGTATGTTGACTCTCCTCAAGACCGCCTTCAAGGACTTCTTGGGGCTGCGGCTGAGAGATCAGGGTCTCGTCTATTGGTATTCCGCCCATCCTCGTCTTCCTCTTGATATCTGTTCGGTACGCCTGGTCCTGTCCTGACATACAGTATATGCTCAGGATTAGAAGCCGACCGAACTCTATTTTTCTGCCATACGATGTAGGACCATCCCTCTCCCTCTACTGAGTTGAGATAGCGAATAGAGTCATAGCCGAATTTCTCTATCTCCGCTCGAATGATATCAAACTGCTTTCGTCCTATATCTCCCTCTGAGACCTCTGAGACCTTATTTAATCTAGCAGATAGATTATTTTCCATTTTCTCGGTATAGCCTGGTAATACTTCAGCAAGTTCTCTAGGGAAATCCCAGGGCCGCCAACCACCCATATCTGGTAATGTAAGAGGATTCTTCACAGCTATGTGAACAGGAATGATCCTTCTTGGTAGTGAGTCACTCCAAAGATTGTCGCCTACAATTATTGATCCTGCTTGTTCCTTTGTTCCAAAGTGATGACCTATATCATTAGAATGCGCTAGATCGAATTGTCCTTTCTCGAATATCTTATCGACTTTGGTTCCATGATAAGCGAGGAGTCCTCCTTCAGGATGCTTGTCCGTATTTCCTAATGTATCTATATCCTTGGCATTTGGCCAAAGACGCATCTGCGTTTCACTTGGCAATTTCTCCGACTTAATATAGCCAGGATATGAGATCCCTGGAGGGAGCGGCTTATCGTGGCTTTCAAAGAAATTTATATTCATCTTTATGTCGCCCACCTCGATCTTGGATATACCAGCACCGACTGCCATGTCTATAACGTCAGCAATCTCCTCTCCCTGCTTACCCATCTTGGTAAGTAGTTCCTTAAGAGTCATACTATGAGGATTTTTCTTCCCTGTATCAACTGTAACGTGCATTACCTTATCCAGGGAGGGCCATCTATCGTCCATCTCAGTATAGGTCCAAATCTTCTTTTTCTCGACTGGAGCTACAGGGGCAGGACCTTGGCCCTTTGTGACATATCCCTTATAATCCGCTTGGTAAGCAGCATAACCTCCCTGGGCTAGCGGATCAGCTTTACCTCCCTTTCCAGCTGCAGCTATGGCTTCTTCCATAGTTCCATAAACTTCAACAGCGCTATCATCCTTCCAGAGGGCTTTTGGCTGGTAGCTGCTAGCTGGAGCGTCTGCAGATTTACCATAGACATTTTTACCAAACTCTCCAGAACCAAAGACGGCCTTAGGGCTGGGACCTCCTGAAGCGCCTGTAGTCTTATTCACAAGCTCTTCTTGAGTTATAAGACCATCTTTGAGGTGCTGAACATTGGTCAGATGATCTATAAGCTTGGCAGTATCATCAAATACCATCGACTGCCAAGCAGATGATCCATCTATCGCTCCTTTTCCAACCAAGCTAAATTCGCCATTCTCATAAACGGCTATATCAAGGCCAAGTGCCTTTACACCGTCATAAGTTTCTTTATCTATTCCAATTGAAGCTAATTGACCAAATTTATCATCCTCTAAGATTTTCTTTTCAGTCTTAAGCATCTTGCCAAAGGTCTCGACCTCTCTCTTGGCTTCGTGGGAGAATTTTTTCTCAGCATTGGCTAGCTCAGTACTCTTCTTTATCTCCTCATAGAACTTGGTAGCCTCATCTTTATTAGTAAATTCTTTAGCTATGTATTTAGCGTATTTCTCGTTGGGCTGAGGTTCCCAACCCCAGACATGCCACTCCTTACCATGTCCATACATGCCAATGCCATATTCTGAGTCCATTACCTTCTTCACAGCTTCGCTAGGAGGCAAATAGGGCTCGCTATGTACCTTGTGCCAGGATTTCATCTCCTGGCCCTTCTCCTCCCTTAGTTTAATTAGATGTTCTAGCAAATCATCTTCATTGTCAAAATCTAGCTTTTCAGCCTTTTGAGGATTGCCAGTCTTAGCTCCCTTTCCAATTACGGTCCAAGTTTGGTCCTCATTATGCTTGATTGCCATACCCATGTCAGATATCTCTTTAAGGAAACCATGATCTAGTGTATGAATACTGCTTTCAGGCCAGTTTGATAAGTCATAAGGGTTGTAAGCAGATTTTATATCTCCGTGACCAACTTCCTGAACAGCCTTTACAACTCCTTTCTTTGCTGCCTGCTGAGCAGTCTCCATGACCATGCCACCACCAACTAGATTGGCGGCCAGCTTGGTCGAACGCTCGACAACTTCCCGATCGCTAGCGCGATGACCCTTCGAGAATAGATCAACCATCTCATTGAACAAGTTCCATGGATCATGCAGTATCTCAGGGACCATCGGCTCGAGTTCTGTTGAGCCCTTAGGAATGCCCCAAGGAGCTACAATTGCCCGCTTCTCAGGAGTTGGTCTGATCTCAGCCTGTTTTCTGCGAGGACCTGAAGGATCATCTGCTAATTCTTGAGCGGCTTTGGCTGCCAAGCGAATAGCTTCTTCGCGGACGCGATTAAGCTCATCCTCCGCAGTGGTACCTGGAGGCTCAATATCGTCAAGGGCAAAATCATCTGCCACTACTTACCTGGCTTTCGTTGATACCGCTCGGCGTCCACTGGTTTAGGCGGCGCCCTACGAGGAGCTGGGGTCATCCTAAATGCTCCAGCATCCTGATCGCCTCCACCTCCACCAGCTCCAATTCCAGCTCCAATCGATCGACCAGATGATCCAGCCTCTCCGATCATCTTACCTAGTTCCTTGAAGGCTGCTCCTATCTTGTCGCGCCGGTGCTGTTCCTCCATGCGCCTCTCACGCTTCTCGGCGAGGTTGAAGCGGCGATTCTGCTCGAACTCAGTACGGGCCATACGAGCCTCAGCTCGCTCGCCCTCTTCTTCAGCTCTTACATCCCGGCGCTTCTTTAATACGTGTTCCTCTTGTTGGCGCTTTTCCTCAGATTTCTTGCGCTCTGATTCCCGGCGCTCCTCCTCTGATGTATATAGCTGCTCACTTTCTACAGTGGGCTCTGCTCGCTTGATAGGTTTACCAGCAGCTCCCGACAGACGCCGCTTAGATTCTTCTAAGATAGTCTTCTTCAGTTCAGGGGAAGCAATATCACTCTGGCCCATAAAGACGAGGTCTTGTGTATTGACAAATCCTAGATTAGGGTCCATAGGCCGTCCAACCCTAGCAGCTATTTCGTTGCTAGATTTGCTAAGTGCTCTGCCAACCGCCTCCTTGAGAGTTGCCTCAAATTGAGCAACCGATTGGGATTGCCCCAGTGTATTGAGTTCCTGAGCGATCATTCTATTAGTCAGGCGGTTATCTGGGATTCCCTTAGCATTGGCCATTGAATAGGCCATATCTAGAACAGCTCCCTGCAGCCTTGCGCTGTCAACAGCAGTCTGCTCAATTCCAGAACTCTTGTATACATCTGATACACGTTGAGCCGAACGTGCAATCAGGGCTCTAAATCCCTTATCATTCTGATCAAAGGTGGATGTATCACCCCCTGCCGAGCGGATTACACCCTTCATTTGATCAATGGCTTGATCCACAGTCCTTGCAGTTGCTCCAACAAGACCAAGAACTTCAGGCTTTCCCTTAAATAACTGATGTAACCTAGTTGCATCTTTTACTACTGTGACTGTGGCTGACGCATTGGCATCCATAGCCTTCATTAGATCGTTCTGTTCCTTGGGTGTTTGAGGAACAGTAATACCCTCTTTCGCTAGATCACTTACCCTTACAGGGTCGCCGAATTGATAACCAAGGGCTCGAACTAAGCCTGGCTCAACAGGTTGATGAAACGGAATAGTCTCACCTTGGCCCTTATACCGCCGCGTTGACGGTGAGGGAGGCCCTCCTGCAGCCGCCGCAGGGTCAGCCGCAGGAGGGGTAGTCCCTGGCGCGGGAGGAAGTGCGCCAGGGGGGCCTGAGATAGGAGCCGTCGGTTGTGCCGGGATTACACCTGGAGTACCACCACCTCCAGCTTGGGCAACTCGTACATTAGCCATCTTCATCAACTCGATGCCCGATACATCGCCTTGAAGGACGGCCTGGGTCATCTGCTTAATCTGGCCCGGAGTGGCATTCTTAATCCTGTCGGCATAGCCCCTATTCAACCGTTCAAGGGCCTCAGGCTCGAGGCCTAGAAGCATCTTGCCAAAGTTCTGTGAGGTCTCACCCTTAGGATCGACGCCCATCCTCGTGGACAACTCACGGAACAGAAATTGACGAGCCGCCTTAGGCACCGTAGGATCAAGCATCTTGGTCATGTACTGTGCTACGTTTAGGTCCTCTTCACGCGTAGCAGCGACACTTTGAGCTTGCTGAATTTCCTGTTGGCTCTGTTGATAAGCTGCCGCTACCTGCTGCTGCCTGGAGATAGGCTGCTGTGGCTGCGGTAGTATGGCCTCAGGCTCGCGCTGAGGCTGCATCCATTCATCGGGCTCTGGGAGATATCCACCCATTAGAGCGCTCCATAATCTACGACATCCCAATCGCCTCTGCGTAAGACCGCTTCAGGCAACATGGGTTCAACCTCAGTTGACAGCACTCCAAGCATTCGCTCACCTGAGGTCTTGAGAGTATATTCATAGATCGTAAATCCCTGCCTTGTTAGGCCTACTGGGATCATATCATCCTTCAGTTCAGGGTCAGAGAACATGATAGCTGCTGATCCAATCTGACCAGCAGTACTGATACCAGCTCCTAATAGCTTATATAAGCGATCTGAGTTAGCTCCCTTGATTTGAGCCTGCAGCTGACGGTTCTGCATATAGGGAACTTGAGCCTGCCCATATCCCCTTGCAACCTGGCCAAAGGCCCCCGCAAAGCTCATGGGATCGCCTATCGCAGTATTTCGGAGGGCATCAGCCTGTGCCCCCTGTGTGAATTGCCGCTGCTGTTCCCTGGTTAGGCCCAACTGCTCCGATAGGGTTAACTGTCCCGTCCTAGCTCCCTCGCGGAGAATTTCGCTGCTCTCGCGGAACTGCTGGAGTGTTTCGATAGCTGGCGAGGAGGTTTCATATCCTGCCCCAAACTGGGCTTGTAGTTTTTCCCGTAAGGCTTCTTCGCTCGACCCCAGGCTTCTCTCGAGGGCCGGATCAACAGGGAGTTCGCCCTTAAGAGCCTTGAGCGACCGATCAAGAAAACCACTCTCCAACTCCTTTCGTTTGGCCTCATCAGGATCAAACTTCCGCTTGATACTCTTGATGTTGCCTGCATCATCCAGCTCAACATCGAAGCCCTCCTGCTCAGCAAGGAAGGGCAGCAGGATCTTATTTTGGGCCTGCTGCTGCTCAACGATCTTCTTCTGCATTCCTAGCAGATCGGCTTGAGCCTTCTGCAGCTCCTGCTCAGCCGCTGAGGGCTGGGGTACATTAGTGCTGCTACCCATCATAGTCTCCTAATATAGAACTTCTTGCCCTCTTCCTCCGCATATGGAGGCAGATATCCGTACCGCTCGATCAGCTTCTCCAAGAAGCTACCTTGATCGACCCCGAAGATAAAGGTCTTGATGCCTAGACCTTTCATCGCCACTTCGTACATTTCTACCATCCGAATGGCGGTCACGATACGTCGGCGGTCCGACTTAATCACGAGCGGACCAGCTAAGATCATATTATTAGTAATATTCGTCCCAATAACTCCAACAACCCCCTCATCCAATGCTAATAGGGTCGGAAAGCTAAGCCTCTGCTTGGCGAAGCCTTCCGAACGCATCAAGGCATGAGCCCGACTATAGTCCCCAGGATTCCTGGCGATCTTATATCCTACACTCATTTTGTCGTTGCTCTGTCCATACGATCCTTCATGACTGCGACATCTCGCTGCAGGGTATATAAGTGATTTAGGATGCTGTTACTCTGGTTCTCTTGATGCCGTTGGGCCTGCTCAACCACTGAAGACCGATGTTCGTAGGTAGACATCCTTACCATCGTAGCGGTATACACTGATACTCCGCTGATAACTAGCCCCAACAAGATCAGAAGATGCCCAAGATTGACTGTCCAATCAAACTTGGGTCTCATGGGAGTTTCTGGCATACCTTGTCTTTCCAGCCCTTGCACCGACATAGGTATAGTACCTCGTTGCCTTGCACTCGCTTCTGCACGTCGGGTGGAAGCAGTTTGACCGACTGAGCATCCGTCTTCGTTATGATCTGCCTCTCGTAGACTTCGCAGAAACTGTCTGCTATGATCGAGGGAGAGGGCTCCGTTACTGTTCCGAAGCAGAAGATGAAGCATACGATACCTTCCTTCATTGGGTCATCCTATCCCAGAGGTCATCCGTTTCTTCGGGTGACATCTGACGAATGCGATCCCTCAGAAGCCGGCCGTATTCAGTCATCTCGAGCAGTGCAGCGGCAGCCTTCGCTATCTGGCGGTCCTCAGCGGCCTGAATAAGTTGCCTCTCATTCAGATACGTCATCACCGATGACAGTATCTTTAGGCCGCTGAGGATTACAGACGCCCAGGTCATGCTTTGTCCCTAGGCGCTTCGATAGTTCTAGACTCCGTTACAGTGGTGGTCTCGATCTTCTTCTCCGGTGACATAAAGGAGAAGATAGCACCGACGATGGTGACGACTACTCCGGCGATCGTCTCGACCGCACCAGGCTCTAGCTTGCCCCTGGCCACCAATACTCCACCGAAGAAGGTGACGACGTGGCGAACTAGCCCCAACACCTGGTCCTTGTTGATGAACTGTAGCATTTCCTTCTCTCCTTCTGCTTCCCAATTCCACCATACACCCTCGGGCGGCCGATGTCATCCCCGGCCTACCACATGTAAACTATGCACCGACCTGCCCCTCCAGCGCCGGAATTGGAGTTCTCAGACCCGCCCCCGCCGCCACCAGGAGCCGATCCAGCCACGCCGTTTGCGCCTCCCGTGGCCCCTGCCCCACCATTGCCACCGAACTGTGAGGTGCCCCCAGCAGCTGCTGCAGTAGTCGCTGCTCCACCGCCTCCACCAGCTCCTCCATATACTGATAAACCTCCAGTTCCTTGAGTAGCTACAGATCCCGCTGCGCCTCCCCCGCCACCTCCTCCCCAGAAGGCATCTCCTCCTTTTCTAGCTTGTACAGCAGTTTCGCCTCCACCGCCTCCACCACCTCCTGTAGGGTTGTCCTCTCCAGGAGCGTCTGCTGTTCCCCCTGTTCCAAATCTATTAGTAGCAGCAACGGGCACCCAATACCTAGGAAACCCTCCATTAGCTCCAACATCAGTTGTAGCCGTGGCTCCTGCTCCGCTTACTCCCCCTCCACCTCCGCCTCCTCCATTTCCACCTGCCTGATCTCCACCCCCACCTCCTTCAAATCCAGTTATATGGGCTCCGAAGGTTGTATTGCCGCCAGGCGCTCCATCCGTATTGTCAACTGTCCGAGAGGCTCCTCCCGTCCCGACAGTCACAGTCTCGGTAGCCCCTAAGGCTGAGAACGGAAGCCACCGGCGGTTATAGGCACCTCCGCCTCCTCCACCTCCTCCTTCACCATTCTGAGCACGGGCGCCCGATCCTCCTCCGCCCCAGCACTCCACAATAATGTACTTCCCAACTCCGGGCTTCGTCCAAGTACCACTGGCATCAAACTGCTTCCTCATGCCGTTGAGCATTAGACTCTCAAAGGCTGTGCCGTTGCCATGTACAAAGACGGCTCCTCCTGGATATAGCACCCAACTCGTCAAGCCGTCTATCAGCTCGGCTCCATTGGGATCAAGTGTAATATCAGTGTCACTCGAATTAAGGAGCATCACAGTGAAGTTATTGGCCAGCGTAGCTGCAGCAGTGAAGGCCAGTGTAAAGGGACCTCCACTGGTTATCTCAATGATACCTCCCTTATCGCCAATACCTACAGTATCAGCACCAATGATAACTCGGCGAGGGACGGTTGCGCCGCCAAAGTTAACGACATCGAACTTCCTTAACAGACCCGCTGCAGTCCAACCGAGAGCAAGATCACCTGATACTGGAGTTGCAGTGGTGACATCGCTATGTATCTGATCTTGCGGATCGCCAGCAGCGGCGTTGTTCCGCATCTTGATGGCCTGAGCCACCATATTGGCCAGCTTGGAGTTTGTAATACTATCATCGCTGATCTGCGACGTTCCAATGGGAGATTCTAGCTTAGCCGTATTAAGACTGTTGGCATTAGTAACATGATTAACATGGTCAGCATTGTAGATCGATGCTGTCAGCACAGTTCCTGCAGCTCTAGTAGTATGCGGAATGATTATAGCCACTTATCCTCTCCATTTTGTAGAGAGGATCATATGCTGTTCCTGCCCTCGATAGTTTACATTTCCTCCAGTTTGAGGACTAATTTCCAAGCAGTTTATATCAGTTCTACCTAGCGTGGGAACTAGTATATGTCTAGCAGCTACAGTTACATGATCGATGTCATCATTTCGACATCTTAGAACACCCCTAGTTCCAGATATAGCGGCAACAGAGTTTATGCCTATTCCAACATTTCCCTCAGCAATGGAGGCAGCATTGGCGCTAGAGTCAATACGCTGTCTAAATTCAATGTCGTGTATCTCCTCAGCCAGGCCTGAGAAGATTATCATGGTATTAGCGGAGTCCCCTCCAGATTGCCTTATCGCATTCGTGGTGTAGTTCCAGGTATCATCTGGATCAGTTACCTTGAGGTACAGATTCTGCCTCTGATAAGCATTCCAGACGCCCCATTTGCGAGTCTGGCCTATCGATCTATGGCATGTGACCGTGCCAACTGCATCGATTAGAATAGTGCCTAGATAGATACCCGCTTGGGCTGCCAATGTCCTCGTGGCAGCTCCATTCCTCACGGTCATCGAGTTAGCATTGACCCACCAACCCTGCAACCTTGTTAGCTCGGTTGTGGAGCCTCCAGCTCCCCGCGCGCTCGTGCCTGCCCCTGAGTTGCTCCATGCTGTTCCAGTGCTGAGCTTTAGTGTACCTGCGTCATCATCCAGAAACACATCATAGAGCGTATTTGCTGCATGGTTAGGGTTATTGAGGTCCAAAGTGAGGGCACTAAATTCCCTCATATGAACAATGCCACCCTTGACAACCGCAGTCACGTTGCCCTTGAAAGGCTCATACAGGACCGACGTGGCTCCCGAGGCATCTGCCACGATTATAGGAATTCCAGCAGTGGGCGTCAGATAGCCCATTGGTTCCCACCGAAAGCGAGTCTCCGGCAGTCGAAGAAGCTCAGTGGCTCCCTTAAATAGAGCCATCGAGTCGATGCCATTGGCAGCATCTCCCTTGATCTTCAGCAGGAAATCAGTGCCTGCTCCTGATCCTGACTCGAAGGCTTGAATCGTTCGCTCAGTCACATCATTATCAGTAATGCGAAGGGTAAGAGGAATACCTAAGGCGGCCGCTATCGCAATAAGGCCAGGATTAACGCCATTTAGGGTGTTTGCCAGGTTGGCTGTATGTACTGCATACCACTGGCTCTGGCCAGTGATTCGCTTAATAGAGAAACGAAGGCGTTCAATCTCACCTGCGAGATTGGGAGCTAAGATTTCACTGCCAACACCTCCTGGATCGACTATAGACTGAAACTGGCCCACACTATCCGAGTAGGCTCCCGACATCACTGGATTTTGATTAGTGATGTGATTGATATGGTCGCCGTTATAGATCGACGCCGTAAGAACGGTGCCGGTCCCCCTAGTCGTATGGCTATACAGACCTACTGACATTTAAGGCCCATCCGTCACCGCATACACTATCATCCACAGAATGAAGGCGAAATACACAATCCCTAAGATAATAGGGATCATGAGATACCCCCTCCGTCTGTTCTGATAGCTGCTATCCCTATTGGATACCTTTCCATACAAGGAACCGAGTGGGCTCCCATGTCTTGGTGCATGTCTGCGCAGTGTAGCTCGTCTAGCTGCTCCATCGTAAGATTCTCGTGAAGGCATGTTCTACATCCATTGGTTACGTGGAATGAGCCATCCCTAAATTCCATCTTCAACTCTGCATAAGTGTTATGCCGACGGAACCTGAGAATGCGCTCCTCTACCCAGCCCTGTGGTGTCAGCCTACGCCCCTTCACTTGCTCAGCCATGCTTCCGATCACTGAGCCACACATCTTGCAGCACAGTTCCTCGATGTCTCCATTAGGCCCATAAATCACGTAGTTGGGCCGCTGTAAATGATAGTAAGTATCTGTCGTCATGACCTGATCCTCTCGTCCATCACGTTGAAGCTCAGGTGAAATTCCGAGATGCTAACATCCTGATCCAACCCTACATTCTCAGCTGCCAGCTTTAATCGCCTACCCGATCCCACCATTCTCTTACGATCTGACGAGATAACGTCTGATCCCAGCGCGTCCGTATCCAGAATAAACGATCCTAGAACGGCCCCTGTGCCTCCCATATTGAACTGCAGCGTATCTGTTAGATTATCATCCCAATACACCTCTACTGTCAGGTCCCAGTCACCTCGGGGCTCCGATGCCACTTCGAGGAACTGTCCTGCCTTCATCCGGGTTGCTAGAGCTCCTTCGAGGAATGAAAGATCGGTGTTGGCTGTCTCAAACCGGATAGGATAGGCCTCTCCATTCTTGTTTCTTGATAGATCATCGAGACGCCAGATAAAACCGTTATTATCCCCGATGGTAGGTCTAGGAATGAGATTGGCATCTGCCCGCATCCACAGAGATACACATACATCTCTTCGAGACATGAAGAAACGAGGAAGGCCAGGTTGTCCTTGCTCATCCACTTGCTCCAGGCCGATAATCAACCTCAGGTCATTGTCCAGCGATCCTATTCGAGGAAGGCAGAACCATGCCTGCTTCTTGGCAGCGTACCATGCTCCCTGTACTCTCCGAATGGCACTCCGATTGATGTCATTCCTAATGAAGGGCTCGAGGGTCGCGACCTTGCTGATATCGCTAGTGTTGAAGTCTCCAAACTCCTGCGTCGCTCGCAGCGAATGAATATTTCCTACATGATCCATGTAGAATATATCATTCTCAATCTGAACAATCGAGTGCTGACTAAGAGTACCTACAGCCCTCGTCATCCTTGCAACCGACCATTCTCCCGGTGTCAAGCTGCTAGTATTGATAATATAGATGCCAAAGGGATACTTAAAGAGAATCAATGCACCCCTAAATGATATCCCACCTACCAAGCGCTCGCTCTCACCAGGATAGATCGCCAGGGTGCCTGATCCGGCCCCTGTGAAGTCCCCATGATTGGTCAGAGTGCTATAGTAGATACGATGCGGGTCGCTGCCGTTGCCCCCCGCGAACATCCTCGCTCCATGCAGAACGCCGAATGTCGGAAAGGCGCCTGCTGCCCAATCTGCTGCTGGGGCACCTATCGCAGCCATAGTACTGGCAGCCCCAATTGCAACCTGGACCTGGTTAGGCGAACTAAACATAAAGAGCTTACGGTTTCCTCCTACAGCCTCCCCTCCAGCAGGCACAAAGCACGGAGGAGGTTCCCTGACATTCGTCAGGCCTGTAGTCATAATCGTAGCGAACGTCCCAGCCCCTGAAGGGTCTTGCTGTACATTGCCATTGCTCAGAAAGACAACATCATGCCTAGCACCGGATACAGGGTCCCAGTTAATTCCACTGACTACCACTGATCCTGGAGGTATTAGATTGGTATAGGCAGCTGTTGGTGGCGTAAAGTTTGAGGTCCATCGAGCAACACCTATTGAAAGACGAACCTCGTCAACCCAGCCGTTCCACGTATTAACAGCGGCATTATCTAGATCACCAGCCCGTCCTATAGTCCAAACGGATGTAGCATCGTTGACTGATCCCCCAACACTTACGTTACCCCCTTCCTGCACTCCATTCAAAAACAACTTCAATACGCCAGATGCTATAACGATCGCTAGATGATAGAATTGCCCTGTAACCAGTGCTGTTGTTCCAATTACTTGAATTGTGGCAGCTCCAACACAGATAAAAGCTCTCATTCTATCGTTAGCCTGCTTCTCAACATACAGAGATATTGATGTAGCATCTCCCGCTGCATTCGACTGTCCCGCAAGCTGTCTCCGAATGCCAGTATCAGCTATTCTGATCCAGCAATCAAAGGTAAAATCTCCGGAACCTATCGTAAAATCAGCATGATCGGGTGTATCTACCCGATCATCTCCACCAGCGAGGAGCATTGATGCCCCTCCGAACTTGCTCTGAGCAGTATCAACTTGGGCATTAAGACGGGCTGTAAACGTCCTAGCCTGATCGCCTGCATCAGGAAAGTTGGTTGATGCATCTGCACCATTACAGTGGAGGAGAAATTCGGTCTGAGGATCTGGAACGCCACCAAGGGTCTCAGTATTGAGTCTTACAGCGCCGCCTTCCTTGCGGATGATGCCACCATCTAGCTCAGCACCATCGACAAAAAGAAGGTGTCCAGGACCAGCTTGGCTTGGGTTTCTTGTCCCCGAAAAGCCCTGAGCCCCGATAGGCAGCTTAACCGTGACACCTTTGTAGGCCATGTCATCCTATGATTAGCCCCGACTCAGTACGGAGCGGTCCCTTCGTTGATCCCTTCTTGCCCCTAGGGGCGATATGGCCTACTAGATGGTCGATCTTCACGTTCCGGCGCTTATTCTCCTTGAGCATCGCCGACAGCCCTGTACGGGCTCCCAGGGCCGCTGCATTAGCCCTATCATCATTCTTGTCCAGCAGAACATATACGAGGGCCATATCCGCTAGAACATGCATCCACTGTGTTGGAACCAGCGGAACTGAGCCAACACTGTCAGTCAGATCGGATACAAACGGCCTATATCGATACTCCACTCGCATCGACTTGCCATCCAGGTGTCCACCGTGCGAGAACCTAACGATCCTCTCATCCTCGAGGGCAAACACCTCTGGAATGCCCGGCGCTAGTCGGATAAGGGGGAATAGTTCATCCATCCGTTCAGGAGCCACACCATAGATGCGCTCAGGCCTCTGGAAGGCCACTATTGGGCTCATTAAGACTTGCACGGCTGCAGCCAGTGTATATTCGGTCTTCATCAGCTCGAATGCCACTGCAGCATTCGTTTCGCCCGTGTAGATGCTATCGAGGGTTGCCGGAGCGGCTCCTCCAGTGTGACTGGCAATCACAAACAGGTCTGGAGGAGCTACCCCCGACTTAATCCTCAGGCGTTTGCCGGCCTGGGACGCCGCCGGAGCCGGATTGAACGTAACAGACGATAGACCATTGGTGACTGCCAAGGTCCCCGTCGCATAGATGGGCTCTAGAATGAGGTTATTCTCACCCCTCATCCACCACCAATCTACAGGATACTCGGGAAGGAATTCAGAGGCGCCCGTCGAAAGGGTGCGATAAACTCTATTTAGATAGTCAAGGACCTTTGTTTCCCAGCCCGAGGAACCATTTATCGGTTCTGAGGCTCGAAATAGAACATCTTCCTTAAGCTCTCTTGCATTAGATAGGGGCATTTACGCTGCTACCACAATCACCTTCAGATTAGTAGCACCATCCCCACTCAGCACTACTGGCCGTATGAACCTGACGTTCTCGTATATAGCTCTTACGATAGCTCCAGGTGGGGCTGCTGGAGCTAGACCCGTCAAGTCTCCTTGCGCTCCCAGTCCACTGCTGAGAACAGCCCAGTTGGCATTGTCATTAGAGCCTTGCAGTGCTATAGATCCTCCGGTGCCTACAGCACCACTAACATGCACAGAGCGAGTTGTGCATTCTACTGGAATGGATACGGAGTTGCCGTTCTCGGTAGTGAGAAGAGATGCCCACGTGGCCTGCCAGGTATCTCTGGTAGGCTGCTCCGTTGTGACAACGACGCTCACTTATCCAGCCCACACTCTCGACGAGCGAGGGGAGTCATCTTTTTCAGCTCCTCCTCGAACCAGTCTGGCAGATCAGCCCGCTTCATTGACTGGCCACCCTCCGTATAGAAGGCTCCATGCTGGATGAAGATTGGAGGGCCACCCTCGGCCATCAAGCGGACATAGGGGCTAACCCTTGCAAGGATAGCTCCTTCGCCGCCTTCTTTCTTCTTCACGACATGAGGCTTCAGTGAGAAGGCCATTAGGCACTCGCGATCATGTTAGCGTTGTTGCCAGGGGCATCCCAACTGGGCTCAGCAGAGATACCAAAGGCCGCAATTCCACCAGCGCCCGAACCTCCAGTGAACGACAGGATTAGCTCGGAACCTGGCACCATCTTTAGCTCGGAAGTCAGTTTCTTGAAGAACTGCTTTCCAGCTGCACCAGTGGCTAATGGCAGAACCAGTGTACCCAAGGTAACTGCGCCGGTATCAGAGCCAGGTGTCGGTCGATACTTGAAGGTAGCGGTAGCATTGGCTGTTGCAACTGCCGCAGTTATCGTAGCCCACAAGTGGCGAACAATGATCGGCTGATAGCCGCAGTAGAAGCGACTGGCCGCGATGTTCGCTGCATCCGCCAGGGAGGTAGGAGGCAGAATAGTAATGTCAATTTTCTGTTGGTCGTACATCTGGCTCCCCTTAGGTGCTGGATACGTGAACGATCCTGGCTTCGCCAGCATTACCAGTATCCCAGACGATATCGAACTCCAGGATACCATACCAGGCAACCGCCTTAGACCGACCAAAGTCGCCAGGAATTGCCGCGCGCAGCTCTGGGGTCATTGCCTCAGCAATTGCCACATTATCCTCACCGAAGACAACGCCCTCGCCCAGGACCGAGCCGGACCCAATCTTACCCAGTGCCCTAGCATGATTGGTCTCGATGAAGCGGATGCCCTCGATTCGACCAACCTCGCCATTGTACTTGGCCTGCGGGTCTTGATACTTGTGCCATTCCTCCCAAGCGCTATCACGCTTGATACCCCGGAGCCCCAGCGTTCGGAAGATGCCAAGATAGTCGTCACCCTCCAGGGGAGGAACCTGAAGGGTGTCGAACATGTAATCACGAATCTCCTCAACATGGAAGAAATTCATGTTGGCAGTCGCTGCAGCTCCGGGGGTTCCATTAGTGGTGATGTTGTTCGAAGCTGCGCCAGTCGGTACGTATTTGACCTTGGCCAGCTTGTAGGCCGTGGCGGCCTTCGTATCCAGGACAAGCCTCATCTGGTCGCGCAGCTTCCGCTGGATCGGATTCTCAGTGTCGTAGCGGCTGAGATCCTGGGAGAGGCTAGTAAAGGGAACTGCCCGACCGATCTCCCTAACGGTGATTGTCTTGGTCGTCAGATTAAACTCATCCTCGGGAATACGTACAGTCTCCTCGAGGTCAGCAGTAAGAGGTTCAGTGATGTTCTGGACCCTCGTGAGCGTTACACTCTCGCCCTTCCCTCGTCCATACCCATCGACAGTACGAACGTGATCTACGAAGACGCTATTCTCGACTGCGGCTTCATACAACTTCGATGCAAGCGTGTGGTTCTTGTAGGTGCCCGTCGGCGCATCGAAGGTCCAGGTAAATTGAGGCATCTAAGTCTCCCCGTTAGGCAGCACTAGCCTTCTTGTGCCGTCGTTCCTTCCTAGCCCGAATAATCTCACTCAGACTAGTAACCTCAGCCACCTCGGGTTCCCGCGTCCGTTGGCGAGGAGGATTGCTGCCCTCAACCATCGCGCGCTTACCCCCTCGGGGCTTCCCACCGGCATATCGGAGAATGCGATCCCTCGTCAAGTCCCCAAGGCGTTTGATTGCTTGTTTAACGGGAACATTTGCCAGTTCACTCATGCTCCCTGACAAAACAAGCTGCACCAAATCATCATCATCTTTCAGATCAGGGTTGGACGTATAAAAGTCGGCCCAGAACTTCCGAGTGCCCTGGTCCCGTTGGTACTCCGCCCGCATCTCGCGTTGAACTTCTTCCTTAGCTTCTTTCTTGATCTGCGCTACAGCGTCTTTGGGCTTCGTAAAAAGTAGATTATCCCAGTCTGTGGGCTCAGGCTCATCCTTTTTGGTCTTGGGTTCGACAGGAGGTGTCGCTCTCCGCAGCTCAGCGATCTCCTTGTCATGCGTTCGCTTCATCTCGTCCATCTGACGCTGAAGCTCAGCGACCTGATCTACAGGCTCATCATCTTCATCCTCGTCAGGCTCATCCTCATTAGGTTTCGGCTCTGGGGGATCAGTATCAACGACTTGGCCATCCTGAGGAAAACCACCGATTAGATCGGCATCGGCCTTATCTTTGGGTTTGCGGGGCATCTCTGAACTCCCTTTCTGCGGCTATATCGCCCTGTCTCACCTGCGCTTCGAGATCGCTAACTAGTGCCATAAGGGCCGCAATCTCGGCAACTAACCCCAATAGCTGATCGTGTGTGTACTTCCCACCCCTATACAGTGCTACCATCATCTGTACGTGCTGGGTAATCTTGTCGTTGACGAAGGGAATGACCACCGAATGAGTGAGCGACGCCTCCTTGGCCCGCTCCATCAACTCATGGTTATGGTCCCTATTAACCAAACTCCCTCTCCTGATTCTCTATCGTCATACCTCGAGGCAACCACAGCATAGAAGTGCCGCGACGCATAGCCTCCAGCTCATGGTTGCGCTCGAGGAGAAGGGCCATAACCTCGAAGGAGATCCACAACCCCTTTTCCAAATGATCCATCCTCGTAGCAAGGTTGCCTTGAGGAATGCGCTGGCGGTTCTTATAGAACCAAACCGTCAAATCTGACAAACGACGCTCCAGCACTCGGTTGCCACTGGCTACCGCATTGTGCTGGAGTTCGTCAATGAGTTTCTCGGCAGCCCTAATCTGACGCATTACTTGTTCCGTGATTGAGCCTGGGCTGAGGGACTAACAGACTTCTTCAGAAGGCCAAGAGTGTCGATCTTATTCTTGGCGTTCTTGCTCGTATCCTTGCCGCCAGTGGTAGACTTGGGACCACCCCCGGCGTAGATGATCTTGCCTTTGTGATTGACCAGGCGATTTTCAGATGCAGACATACCACCTCCTACGTCCATCCCCTTGACGGGAGGACACATATAGTCGTGAAAGGCCTCACCCTTCATCAGTAATACCCTCGCTTTCTTGGCTTTTTAGGAGAGTTGTTTTCCTCCTCTTTCTTCTTCGGTTTCTTGCTCTTGTTAGGCTTCTTTTTGGTCGTTGGCATATCTGCTTTCTCCTTCCACCTGGGATTGATAGGCCAGTCTGCTAGCACCTCATCATTCTCGTCGATTAAGGCACACCTGCGCCCGAAGTCGGTTAGCTCAACTCTAGGCATTTGCTGTCATTCCTGATGTTGGATTAGTCAGCTGATTAACCTCGGCTGGGACGCTTGATCCTCCTCCCGGAGGAGCACCCCCAGCATCAGAAGTTGGAGCACTGGCTCCGGACTGGCCACTTGCTTGACCCAGCATCTGTGCTGCCTGCTGAGTCCGTTGCATCTCGGCCTCAGCCTGCCTCAACTCGGCCTGATCCTTTTGCAGGTCATCAGGGTTGATGTTGAGGCGATTCATCATAGTCCTCAAGGCCTTGTCTGGCGAGAATTTCATCATGAAGGCCTGGAAGAGCATCGGGTTCATCATCACTGCTTGGAGCATAGACATGATCTTCTGGAAGTCCAGGGCCTTAGCCATTGTGGCCGACAGTCCGAAGACCTTAAATTGGCATTTTCCGGCGAACATTGCAAATCGTTCCTCCGGGCTCGCGCGCATCAATAATAGAGCCACCGTCCTGTCAACCCCCGAGGTCATTACATATGACGGCACATCATCAGCATTCTGTAGCACTGTGAGCCACGCCTTGCGTAACAGAACCGTAATGAAGTTGCTCTCAAGATCTGCCGTCACTCCATCCAAGGTGATAGCCTGGCTCTGTGAGGCCTCGACAACCTCTGTTGCCCGAACCTGCTTTGGAGGTAGCGATCCTAGCTTCAGCTCGTTAGTCAGTGCTGCCTGAGTGAACTCTCGATCCAGGGCCTCGAACACTGCCATAGCATCCGTAGGCACATCTCCCGTCGAGCACTCTTCCATCACCTTGGCATTGTGAGGCAGTGTCTGCTTGACCGCTAGGGTCATACCCTGCTTTACCCCGCCCGCGACCTGGCCAGGATCTTCAAGATCCTCAACCCTTATTTGCTTGATGCCCCAAACTGCGGCTACCCCGCCATCCAGTATAAGGTTGAAGAGCTCATTAATAGCGAGATTCAATGATGATGCATCGTCATACAAGGCCTTATGCCATACTGAGAATGGCACTCTAATGAGGGGCTGTGCAACAAAGGGACTTTCCTGGTGCCAGAACGGATTAGCCTCTGGCTTCCTCACAATAATCTTGTCATTAGCGATAGTACAAACGATATTGCGGTGAGCGACAGTACCATCGTTATTAAGTAGCGTGCCCCAAAACTCATCGAGGACCACCCTCTTTCTGAAGGCTGGTGTCGTAGCTTCATTTTGGTTTCTGTCAGCATCACTTCGCTCTTCATCCTCAGGACGCTTGTAATCAGTGTCTATAAGTTGCTTAACTGCCGCCATATCGTACATGCCGCTTTCAGCGGCCTCAAGAACTTCGTGTAGATCACGCTCCACTCGGTGTATCTCATAGAGACCATTTCCTGTGGGATCGGGATAATAGTCTTCGGGGCGAATTAAGTCAATCCGCAGCTTCCACTCCTGCGTTTCCTCCATCTGGAGGACATCTTCTCGCTCAGGCTCACCCCCTTCGGGGGGCACCAGTGGCTCCCCCCGCTCATATCCGTAGCTTCGAGTATAGGTCATTCCCCCATGCACCTTCACAATCATCAAACTCTCGAGAAGGCCCATCTTCACGGCATCAGCAATGACCAAGGGCAACTTCGTTGCCGTATTATTGCCTGTCCATAGGTCATCTAAGAAGCAATTGAGGATTACCCGTACTTGGGCACCATCTATGACGTTCGCCAGCTGCCGATCGAGGTCTACTGAGTACCAATCACCAAACTTAATGAGTCCCCGCTTGATAAAGGCGCACATTTGCTCGACTGAAGTTGAGACTTTGGGTAAAAATTCGGTTGATTGACCTTCTTGCTTGTCAGACCAGTCCTGGCGACCAAAATAGACGTCTCGATTGATCCTATTCTTCTCCAGACGCGACCTTTTAGCCTCTTCAGCCTCATTAAAACAGGACCGAACGGCCTGCAGAATTGTCAGACTATCATTATCGCCTACTGGCTCGTCAGACCCAGCAGGTCTACTCTTTGCGGCCATAGCGAGGTCCCGGAATGGCGTACTTCTTGCGCAGGCTCACATCATACACACAGCGGACATGGACGCCAAGTCGGTTTTCTGCGTCAGAGTTCATGGGAATTTTGCAGACCTTACAGCGATTTCTCGGCGTAAGGACCTTTCCAACCAGTTTCTGGACGTTTTCACCGTCTTCCAAAGGCATACCCTGGCTGCGGTATAGCCATTCCCGAGCGATAGAAGTCCGATGGAGGCCTCACAGGCTCCTCAAAGCTGATCCAGTAGCCCAGCGCGTCAGAAGTATGCGTCCGGCGGAAGTATGGATCCTTTTTGTTGCGTACTTTGAAGATACCGCCCTTCTGATCCCTCAGAACGCCCTCAAGATCAGCGATCAACTCGACACAGGAGGGGTCAATTGCTAGGCCAACTCGGCCTCTCTCATCCTTGCATATGCGGTTAACTGCGTTAACGCGGTCTGCCACCTTAGGATTGTCAGGAGGGACCTTCATCTTGATTGGCACGTTGAAGGATCGCATCTCCTGCATCACGATAAAGTAATCTGACTTACCTGTTTGGCCCGTTCTCTTCTCGCCCGACGCATCTCCATAGAGCCAAATCTCGGCCTCGTGTGTTGGGAAGTGTTGTTTGAACATATCGCACATCTCAGGAATGCTGCCCTCGTCTAAAACCAGCTCTTTGTGGACCCTATAAACCTCTCCATCCATCTGTCCAACGAGGGATACCATTGGTTCTACATTGAAGTCCCAGGTCCAGATGAGAGGTCGTCGAATACTGACTTCCGGCTGCTTACGGACGTGAAGTTGGCGCTCAAAAGACCCATACGCTCTTGCTCCCCCGATACCAGGTAGCCATTCTCCCTCGAGTCTAATACGTCTAGATAGGGAGCCCAAGGGGTAAATGCTTTCAAGTCTTGCAATCTCATCGCGTGCAATGCCTGGATTGTCATAGATCGATGCGCCATAGACGCCCACGTGGGAAAGAAGACCCACCTTAAACGGTTGAATGATCTTCGGAAAGACCCAACTAACCGTCGTATTGATGCCCTCGGGAGGTAAGATCGTGGCTGTGCAGAAGAAAAGTAAAGGCCTGGCCCCAACACGGATTACTGCCTCCTCATAGATGTCCCAGGGATGCTCTTCATCCATGTGGAACCAGTCTTTCTCGGAGCCCTGATACTTGCGGCGGCCAGAGTCAGCGCTCTTGAACCCTATAATTGAGCCATTCTTGAGCTTCAGAATCTGATCATCTACTCGCCACTGCTCGATTTCGTGATCTGGAATAAACGGTCTATATCTTTGACCTGGGGGTACGAACCCATTATCGAAGTACTTGGGCTGGATGACGTCTCGAGAAGTTGGGAAATCGAGCGCTGACACCCATCCAGATGTAGCTCGTGCTCCATCCGGCGGGCTTCCTGGGACCATTCCTCCAGGGGTAGAACCGAACCTCGCAAGACTTGCTCCAATATAGGCTCCTGCATCGCTTTTCCCACTTCGATTGGCCGCGATAAACCAATTCTCCTTAAACTTTCTTTGCAGAACCGACGATACGAAAGCTCTTTGTTTGTCATGAAGAGGATAAAGGAGGAGGGGGTCCTTTTCCCTTCTAGTTTTAAGCTCCTCAGCGAGTGCGAGGAGCATCTCTTTTTCGGATCGAGTGGGCGGAACGTGTGTGGTTTCTGTCACAGTCTTTCCGGATTCCCTTGCCATATCAATAGGTTATGGCGTTTTTGTGTTGACGCGAGCGCCGTATGTCATATAATTGCCACATAGCGCCATGCTCTAAACACCAATAACGGGGGACTGCCAGAATGTCAAGGCCTTCCGGTCCGCAGACAGTCGCATCGATCGAGTTGTTCAAGCAGAAGTATACTCAGATGGGGGAGGATTTTAGAGATGTCTGCAACCGCGTTGCCTCCGGGCTTGCTGACAACGATACTCATTACAAAGGATTTCGGAATATCCTACTGGATTGTCGTTTCTCCCCAGGGGGACGAATTCTGTCAAGCATCGGGACTACTAAAAGGGTCACTCCTTACAACTGTTTTGTTTCAGGGACGATTTCCGACAAACTTAGAGGCCCCGACGGTATTATGGATCGACTCGATCAAGCAGCAGAGACCATGCGAAGGGGTGGGGGTATAGGCTATGATTTTTCGACACTTCGCCCTCGGGGTAGCCTTATCCGTAGCCTGGATAGTCACAGTACTGGTCCTGTGGGCTTTATGGCCCTGTATAACACGCTTGGAAGCGCCATCGCCTCAACCGGCGAGCGAAGAGGAGCGCAGATGGGCGTGCTCAGAGTCGATCACCCTGATATCATTGAGTTCATTCACGCCAAGCAGAATGATAACCAACTCAATAGATTCAATCTTAGTATAGCAATCACTGATGATTTTATGCATGCAGTGGAGTTTGGGGACGAATTTCCTCTTCAATTCGAGGGCAAGATTTATCGCAAGGTAGATGCCCGCTCCCTATGGGAGACTATCATGCGTTCGACTTGGGACTGGGCCGAGCCAGGAGTTATCTTCATTGACTCCATCAACCACTACAACAATCTTAGATACTGTGAGGCCATATGTGCGACGAACCCATGCTCAGAGCAGCCCTTGCCGCCCTTCGGAGCCTGCCTGCTAGGCTCCTTCAATCTAACGAGGTACTTGAAGCCATGCGAAGGGATTTCAATGGCATCGAAGAGACGATACAATTTCGACCTTCCCGCGCTTGTAGAGGATATTGGCCCTGTTGTGAGAGCGATGGACAATGTTGCGGATGTTGCCTACTATCCAATTCCCGAGCAGCGTCAATCAGCGATCCGAACGAGGCGAATGGGCCTCGGAGTAATGGGCCTCGCAAATGCGATAGAGGCGTGCGGCTATCCCTACGGGACGACGGAATTTATAGGCCTGACTGACAAGATTCTGGAGACCATCAAGGAGGAGTGCTATATGCAGTCCTCATTCCTGGCCGCAGAGAAAGGAGCTTTTCCTGCCTACAATCCCGACCACTATCTCGAGGCCCCTTTCATACTCGGTCTCAGTGATAAGGTTCGAGCCTGTATTAAACAGAACGGCATCCGGAACAGTCATCTCACCTCAATTGCTCCCACTGGAACGATCTCCCTCTGTATGGATGCCATATCTTCTGGAATTGAGCCTACTTTCTCCGTGGCCTACAAACGACCCATAGAAGATCAGAACGGCTTTAAGGAAACCGAGATCAAGGACTATGGATATGCTAACCTGGGCATTAATCCCAAGACGGCCCTTGAAGTCAGTGCTCAGGAGCACATCGCAGTCCTGGCCGCATGTCAAAAGCACGTCGATAGTGCCGTATCTAAGACCTGTAATGTCCCTTCAAACATGCTCTGGGCCGATTTCAAAGAGCTTTATTTCCAGGCCTGGCGATCTGGAGCCAAGGGATGTGCCACTTTCCGAGATGGAGGTAAGCGAGCCGGTCTGTTGACCGCTGAGACGCAGGAATGTCCTACGGGAGTGTGCTCTTTATGACACAGCAATGGTTAAAATATGTGCCCCATGGCCAGGTCGGGGACTACAAGGCCGCAGGATGGTACGATATCGGTAGTTGCTTAGGACATCCTCATAGGATGTACGCAACTCTGATGGAATGGAGGGGAACGGGGGACCCTGTGATGCCCCCAAGGCTGGAGAAATCAGGTGAAGATCATTCTCTCAACGGCTATTATGGCCGCTATGCTGTTGGTCCCGTCGCCAGAGGTTATGGCGGAGGGGCTATTCCCTTCCAAGAAGTCCAAACGCCTGCCTCCTCCACCTCAGAGGTCAACGAAGGACATGGAGACCTTCGACATAGTGGACCCAAAGACCTGGGCTCCATATAGCTACGTCTACGCAGGCATTACCGCAGGCGCGGGATTTGGAGAGTTGAGCGACAACGGATTTAGTGCTGAAGATCGGACATTCAGCTGGGGCGGCTTTGCAGGCTATATGGTCCGACCTAGTCCAACGTGGGCCTTTGGTGTTGAGGCCGACTATACGAGGAATGGTTTTAAGGTGTTCAATGATGAGGAGGAAGAGCATCTGAAGAGTCTGTGGAGTACTACTGCCCGGCTGAGAGTGGGCATGTACCCGTTGAAGGACGTACCGCTTATGCCCTATGTAACGGGTGGAGCAGCGTGGGCCGACAACGGTAAGGGACTAGGGGCATCTTATGGGGCAGGCATCGAGTGGGAAGTCAACCGCCGAGTAGCCGCCAGGGTCGAGGCTATTAGACTGAACTTTGATGGCTTCGATCAGGATAGCACGTTGGTCAGGGCGGGCCTAAGTTTTGCTCTGACGCCGTAAATAGGTGGGGCACTGCTTTGGCCAGCTTTGTTGCTGAAGCAGTGCCCCGACTATCGTTGTTGGTGATTTTGGTGTTTCTCAGTTTTCACCTTCTTCGGCAGCTTGGCCCAACATCCTTGTAGATGTCCCCTAGGTTATCAACCTGAGGCTCCGTGGTGATCCGCGACGCATGGCGAGGGCACCCTGCGCGACTTTCGTCGCGCCCTGTGGTATAAAAGTCAAGCAACATAGACCTGGAGGGTCCAGATGGCTATCATCCCAGCACTGAATGCAGCGATGCTGACGAGCATCAACACTCTACAGACGGCGGCCCTCATCCCTAGTCCCTGTCCCCAGGATGCCATTATAGGGGCTATGATGCTCGCTAATGCGACGGTGGCAGCTCATACGTGGGACCAGGTTAGGAAAGAGCTGGACCATCTGTTGGTGCATACCTTCGTGGTTAGCGGGCCCTATGTAAAGAAGGGCTATACGCAGGCGGCACTGCACGGGCTATCCTAAGCTGGGTATATCCATGGAAACGCTGGAGGTCCTAGTGGCCCTTGCCTTTATAGGGGGCATAGGGCTGCTGATCGTCTGGATAGTAGATCGGTGGGAGAATAGGCCATGAGGTTTGGACCAACGAGGGACAAAAGCCATGAGGGAATCGCTAGGCCAAAGCCCCTGGAGGAGATCGGCGCGGCAGGGGCCAACCCGTGGGAGGTTGTGGCTCGCCATAGCAGTCCTGGGGCCAGTGGCAATAAGCGTCGCAACTATGCAGTGGCTGGGATTGGCGCTACGCCGCCTAGGGATGGTCCTTGGGCGGATCCAGCTCAGGCTATTGCAGGTCTTTTACCGACGAAAGCCAGGACTAGGAGGCAAGCGGGGGCCATATGGCCCCCAGTGACTGGTAATCGCGGCAATCGTTAGGGATTGGGAGTGGGAGGTGGCTCGGTCGTCGAAGCGGGAGTGTTAGCTAGGACCGCGGTGGCCAACTTGACCTGATTGGCTTTGAGTTCATTGGTAAGAGCGGTTATTGCAGCAGTGTCTCCTGATTTCAGGGCGTTGGTTAGGCGAACGCTGATGTCATTCAGAAGGGCAACGACACTTTCGCCCACAGTGGTCTCGGCGGCGACTGCAGCCTTAAGATCTTCCAATTCTTGTCCCAAGGATCTCTCCATTCTTAGCAGCAGGTCGAGCTTTCGCTCAATACGATCGAGCTGGTGATGAAGCTGAGTCGAGGTTCGGCCGCCCGATGAGCAAAACCATAGCATGCGGAGGATTAGATCATAGGGAGGGAATGGTGTCAAGGTCTGTGAGAATCATGATCTACGGGATTATGGATGCACGAGAGATGTTAGGTTGATTTACTATGAGCGTTCCAGGATTTAAGCACGCGCGACACACCCTATGAGCTAGACTTTTCGTCTAACAACATCCCACCCTACGGCACCCCTACTAGTTGCCTTTTTACTACACAAATGGCCTAGGTTAGTGCTTTGTTCGCTTGTGAACAGGGCTCAATGTGCCTCATCAGCTACGTAGACGCCGTTCACATCTGTGGTAGGCAGGACTCACTGGAACATATATGCAACCTCGCAATCGTGAACTAACGTGATAGAGCGTCATTGAACCATGTTCATAGTGTGACAAAAAAGAACCCCCTTGCGGGGGTTCAGTGACTTATCTGCTACTGTTGTTCTGTCGCCACACTATGGGCCACGGCCTCCTTAACCAAGTCCTCGGAAATGCCCAACTTTCGTGCCAGTCTACGCGTGAGCGACTCGACTGTGTCAGGTTGGCCACGTGGCCCGGTAGCCACAACGTCTTTCAAGACGTCCACTTTGGACAACGTCTCGGAATTCAACATCTCCTCCCGCGGAAGTTGCCGAAGCAGATGTTGCACCCTGATCCGGACCGAACTAGTGGCGAGCAGATACAGTTGCTCTTCGGTCACACTGTTGTAATCGAAGATGCAACACTTCTCATAGCGAGGTCCGTTCTCGTAGGGGCGGAATGAGAAGACGGTGCTCACAATTCCGTTACCCTCGTAGGTTGTCCTCGCGGAGAAGTTCTCGCCCGCCTTAAGTTCACGAAGTTGTGAAGTGCTCACAACCTGTGTCTCATCGGCTACAAGCGGCATCTCGGCAACAACAGCAGTTTGATCGATTGTAGACATTGTTTAGTCATCACATTTCTGTGATGTCCCTTGTTAACCAGGCGAGCACCATGCCCGTCTGATTATCCAACGTAACACAACAATGTGGCGGAATTATGGCAGCTTAGATCAACAAATCGTGATCTAATTAATCACCGCTCATTTAGTGCGCTCCGCGCATCTATCTCGAAAGTTATATAATATAGGCGTTTCGTGTAAATCTTTCAGATTTCAAGATTCATCAACTACCTTTTGGCCCTCAATCATGGGCATAGACAAACCAAGCGCTTTATTTAGGTCTTGAAGCCTATCCTCAATCTGACTATCACTCATATGTCTAATATTCATATGTACATCCACACTCACCTCCCTCTTCTCAGTGAATCCTCCAATCTGCGCTAACTGCCTGATAGCTCCTGCATATCTATCAGGATATTTCTCAGCGAACTTCTTGATCGCCTCCGGGTCCGGGCTGCACTCCAGCCATTCCGCCAACAGATCCAAGAAGGGTCGTCTGTCGTACAACGCTAGCTGTGATCTCAGCTCGTCGCCCGACCATTTCGGCTTTCGATCTGGATTGTGCCTGATGCTCTTCACTGCTATTGCGTTGGGCACTTTGTCCCCGTCCTTTAGATTTGTTGGCATGTGTCACCTGTGCTGCTAACATCACCCACTGATCAATCGCTGTCATGGTACTCATCCAAATACCATCAGGCCTCTTAATGGCTGGTAGGGCCCACTCATCGATCCACACAATCATAGTTTTTCGGTCTTTAATACCCAGATATTGGCATATCTGCCACCATCCATTCAGCACATTCTCTTCAGGTTTTATCCACAACAGTCTGAACTGGTCCGTTCCCAGCATCCGTCTTATCTCGGCCCACCGTTCCGGTGTACTGCTCTTGGGCATTGCTCGTTACGCTCGCTGCTATCGCCTCAGTCAGAGCCCTCCATACCCGCAGAACTTCGGGACTAAGATTGGCTCTAATGTATACTAGGCGAGGATGAGTGTCCATGCCTGCGATATGCCACAGACGCGTTTTGGTGTCAACAAGATATTGCGTGTAATTTACACGCAACATCTTAATAGCTCCAATAAGATCCTCTATATGTGTAGCCTTTGGGCTACATGGGGTGTTGCAGAATGGCCTTTTGTGCTGTTCCCCTGTGCTGTGCTGAATTTTTCGGGTAACCCTTTTCATAAATTTTTTGGCCATTGCGCTTCGGACCGTCATACGAAATAATCAGCACAGCACACACAAAACAGCATCACTCTCATAAACAGCACAGTTCTACATCATTTTCATCCTAAAACAGGCCAGTTATTGGCTCAATCGAAGGGAAAATGGGGCAGATGACGGGGCAGAATGATAGGGAAACGACCGAAAATGGCTCAAAAGACGATCTCTCTAATGTTGCATCTTTACAACAGCCGGATGAATCGCCCAGAGATCTCTCTGATGACACTCTGGCTCTGCAATTCGCGGCTGAGTTCCATTCCAACGCACAATACACACCTACATCACGAACTTGGTATGTATGGGACTCTACACGATGGAAGCGTGATGAGACCAATGCTGCCCACGATCACTGTCGACGAATGCTTCGAGCGATCGCCACTCGATGCTTCAAAGCCGCCTACAAGAAAGGATACATAGATATGGAGGTTCCTGATGAGACTGGGCGTGCCCGCGCTCGACGCCGTGATGCAGTGAAGGCCGCCGCCTTTAAGCAGGTCAAGCCCCTCAAGTCCAAACGAACTATGGATGCCGTTCTTCAGATGTCATGCACTGATCCACGTATAACCACTGCGCCCGATAAGTGGGATGGTGAGGAAAGTAAGTATCTCCTCAACACCCCGCTTGGCACACTCGAGCTAAAAACGGGTACTCTAAGGCCCGCCCGGCAGGGCGACCGTATTACCAAGCTAGCTCGTGTTGGTCCCGGCAACATGCCTACACCTACATGGGATCGCTTTCTCCTTGAGGCCACCGATGGCAATCTAGCCATGATATCATATCTCCAACGCGTATTCGGCTATTGCATGACAGGAGACACCAGTGAGCAGACCTTGTTCTTTTGTCATGGCCCCACGGGAACTGGCAAATCCGTCCTCACAAACGCAATCTCTTATGTGCTCGGAGATTATCGCTATGACACATCAGAAGGAACTTTTAGTGAGAAGTCCATGGATAGGCACACACAAGACATTGCTAGACTTGTCAATGCGCGCTTCGTTACGGCTCAGGAGACAGAGGCTAATAGCAAATGGAATGAAGCCCGAATCAAGCGTCTTACAGGTCAGGATAAGATTACTGCACGTCTCATGCGTCAGAACGACTTCGAGTATACTCCACAGATGAAGATATTCATAGTGGGCAATCATAAACCTCAGTTATCCTCGATGGATGATGCTGTCAAACGCCGCTTCAATATCATCCCCCTACGTACTCAACCTAAGCACATCAACAAACAACTGGGATGGGAACTTGAGCAAGAGGCCTCTGGTATCATGGCCTGGATGCTTAAAGGTTGTCTTCAGTGGCAGGAAATCGGCCTTCAACGTCCTCCCATCGTCGAAGAATACACGGAGCGCTATCTATATGAGGAGGACTCTATATCGCAGTGGGTAGAGGATCGCTGCATTCTCTCGCCTATTGGATGGGCTCAAGTGGGCGAACTATATCACGATTGGAGGCGGTGGGCAGCAGCTAATGACATAATCCCAGGAACCAAAGGAGCCTTCTCAGAGTACCTTGAGAGTCGAACTGAGCGCTACAAACTAATTCGTAAGCGCAAAGCCAAAGGGCCGGGATTCGCTGGGATAGCGTTGGTCAGTAAGAGTGAGGGAACTTCATGACTCTTTTTGGGCGGCGTATCGCAGGTGGGATTTTTCGCTTGTATCTACCATCACCCCGTGTTATAATGGGGACCATTTCAGGGGATGAGATCGTCCACTGAAATGGAGCTCTAACAAGGGGAAACAAGGGACATGAAACTTCTCCTTCAGGTTAAAGATCGGTATGACGCCTGGAACACTGTCGGATCAAAGGACCAACTCGCACTCGGTGAACTAAGCGAGATTGTAGCAAGGGCTGAACTGTTGCAGCAGAGAGATCACTGGATAAACTCGGGATA